>Ga0007813_1000081_pt1 | contig 32116 bp, 28 predicted proteins | sample CryBogCBE29Jun09_FD_71194 | JGI IMG/M metagenome (GOLD analysis project Ga0007813, IMG submission 71194) | Freshwater microbial communities from Crystal Bog, Wisconsin, USA - CBE29Jun09 | ecosystem: Environmental > Aquatic > Freshwater > Lake | place: Crystal Bog, Wisconsin, USA | collected... | reverse complement strand
ATGCTCCAGCAGGAGAAAGCTGACGATTACGTCTGCGCAACCGGGGAGACTCACACGATCCGGGCTTTCTGCGAGGAGTGCTTCGGCCTGTTGGATCTCGACTGGAAGGAATACGTGAAATATGACCAGCGCTACGAGCGCCCCAGCGAGGTCGAGCTTCTCATCGGAGATCCCGCCAAGCTAAAAAAACAGATTGGCTGGGAGCCGAAGGTGAAGTTCAAGGAACTGGTCCGCATCATGACCGAGGCTGATCTCGAGCTGGCTCGCCGTGAACTTGCGTATAAAAACACGAGTGGCGGTGGTTCCGAGAACGCCATCACCCCTCCCTGATTCCCTTGCCCTGGAGTCAACGGTCTGATCCGAGCATTCATGGACAAATCTTCCAGGATTCATATCGCCGGACATGGAGGCATGGTCGGCTCCGCCATCATCCGTTCCCTTCGTGCACGGGGATTCGATCATCTCCTCCTGCGCACGCGCAAGGAACTGGATCTCCGCGATGCGGTGGCCGTCCGAGAATTTTATGCTCGCGAAAATCCAGATGTTGTCATCGTCGCCGCCGCCCGAGTGGGCGGGATCCACGCGAACAGCACTTATCCGGCCGAATTCATCCATGAGAATCTGGCTATTGCCCATAATACGATCCACGAGGCTTGGCGGCATCGGGTGAAGCGTCTTCTCTTCCTGGGCAGTTCCTGCATCTATCCGCGGGAAGCACCACAACCGATGACCGAGGAGTGCCTGCTGACCTCCCCCTTGGAGAAGACCAACGAGGCTTACGCCATCGCCAAGATCACGGGGCTGAAGCTTTGTCAGTTTTACCGTGAGCAGTATGGCGTTCTCTTTCACTCCGCAATGCCGACCAATCTCTACGGCCCCGGAGACAATTATCACCCGGAGAACTCACACGTTCTCCCTGCACTGATCCGTCGCTTCCATGAAGCGGTACAGAGCAATGCCCCGACTGTTACTCTCTGGGGCACGGGCATCGCCCGGCGTGAGTTTCTTCACTCCGATGATCTGGCAGAGGGTCTCTTAACCGTACTTGGTCTTGAGAATCCCCCTGACTGGATAAACATTGGTTACGGAAGTGATGCCTCCATCAAGGAAGTTGCCGAACTGATCGCCAAGATCACCGGCTTCCGAGGGGAACTCCTCTGGGATAGCTCGAAACCCGATGGTACGCTCCGGAAGCTCATGGATAGCTCCAAGCTTCTATCAACGGGCTGGAAGCCAAAATATGATCTGGAGACAGGTCTTCGACTCGCTTACGAGGACTTTAAGACGCTCCAGTCGGCAGGAACACTGCGTCAGCTTTAAAGCGTTGCAAACACCTCAATCAAGTAGTGCTCCAATAGGTTCTCATAGCCCTCTTTGAGAGGAAATCAGCACTGCTTAAGGGAGTCATAAAATAAGGATTCTGATTAGGGGTAGGATCTTGATCCCTCGTGGGATGGAGCGATGTTTGACTTGCCACCATGAGCACCACATCGCACAAATCACGCACACGCATCCTCTCCGAAGCCGCCATGAAGAAGAGGGTTCATACCTCTCGGGAAGATCGGGATCTGACGGTTGACGGTTTGGACAAGCACCACCATGAGGCGAATGCCGTGAAGGCGCTTCAAAAAGCCGCCACGGTGAAAAGAACCACCGTAGCCCATACTACCAGCCAAATGAACCAAAACCGCTCCGCACATCAGGTCTCCTAATCCGAGAGGGGGGCCGCAGGGAGCGCTTGGCCCTCTACCCGTTGAGCATGGCCTTCATCCGTGCAAAGGCATCGAGCGTCTCCTCCTCGCTCATCGGCTCGGCAAGGATTCCCTCCATGCTGCCGGACTCGACACCATCGCCGATCAACTCAAGCAGGAAAGGGCTCGGGGCACAGGAACTGACACTTCCAAACTTTTGACGCGTGTAACAATGGGTAATCGTCAGGCGATGGCGGGCCCTCGTGATGCCGACATAGAGAAGGCGTCGTTCCTCTTCGACCGTTCCCTCGGCCTTTGAACGTTCATGGGGAAGGAGCCCGTCCTCCGCTCCGACAAGCCAGACCTCTGGAAATTCAAGCCCCTTGGCCGCATGAAGAGTGATCAGGGTGACTCCGGATCGATCCTCTTCTTTCTCCTCCTCGCGCTCCTGCTCCAGCATCAGCCCGTCGAGAAATCCACGGGCACCCTCACGCGGGTGACGCTGGCAGTAACCACCAAGCGCGTTCAGCAACTCCCTCACGTTTTCCTGACGGTTATCGGCCTCCTGCTCTGATTTGCAACCCTTCTTCAGATCCTCGAAATAGCCGCACTCCTCCAGGACCCCTCTCAGGATCGACGAGGCATCGATGCCGGGAGTCTGGAGTTGGATCCGATAGGCACCCCAATCCTCCGTGAAGCGCTGAATGGCGCCCCGTGTTTTGGAGGAACTCACGTCCAGATGTTCAGGATCGTTGAGGATCGCAAGGAGGCTCTTACCGGTCTTTGCCCCCGCCTCGTTGGCTAGCTGGAGCGTGGCGCTTCCGATCCCCCTTGGCGGGTTTGCAAGAACCCTCAGCAAGGCATTGTCATCGTCGGGATTCAGGAGCGCCCCAAGATAGGCAACGACATCCTTCACTTCGCGGCGGTCAAAGAAGCTCTTCCCACCAACAACACGGTAAGGAATTCTCCGCTCGCGCAGCACCTCCTCAAACTGACGTGATTGAGCATTCATGCGGTAGAGAATGGCGAAGTCGGTCCATGGACGAGCCTTCGAACTATTCGGCCCGGAAGCCTGGATCTCGTCGGCAATGAACTCCGCTTCCGTTTTGTCGTCAGCAGCGGAAAGAATGCGAACCGGATCCCCTTCCTTTCGATCGCTCCAGAGGCGTTTGCCGCGACGTCGCGAATTATTCAGGATAAGTCGGTTGGCCACCGAAAGGATGACGTCGGTGCTTCGGTAATTCTGCTCGAGCTTGATCACCTCCGGGTCGGGGAAGTGACGTTCAAATTCCAGAAGGTTTGCCGCCTCGGCTCCACGCCATCCGTAGATGCTCTGGTCATCGTCTCCCACAACGCAGATATTCGGGCGGTCGTCTCCCGTCAGAAGACTTACCAGCTCAAGCTGCAGGGCATTTGTATCCTGAAACTCGTCCACCATGACATGTCGGTAGCGGGATCTCCAATCCTCCCGCGCCTCGGGATGATCGCGCAGGAGCGTGCGTGCCTGGAGCAGGAGGTCGTCGAAGTCCATCGCATTGAGCGTGCGGAGTTCATTCTGATATTTGGAAAAAAGGCTTCCGAGCGCCGTATCCGTGGTCTCGGGTTCGCTCATCCCAAGATTCTTGGCCTTGCTGATGATCGCACGAGCCAGCTTGGGATCGACCGGGTCCTGCTTGTCATGGATCCTGGCCGCCAGTTTTTTCACCAGACCGATCTGGTCGGACTCATCAAAGATGCTGAAATTCTCCTTATATCCCAGGAGGTGGGCGTGCTTCCGGAGCATCCGCACGCAAAGGGCGTGAAAGGTGGAAAGCGTGATCAACTTTGCCTGATCCGAATTCACGGATCCGGCAACACGCTCGCGCATCTCCTTGGCCGCTTTATTGGTGAAGGTGACCGCGAGAATCGAGGACGGATCAACTCCTTGGGAGACAAGCCAGGCGATGCGTGCCGTAAGCACGCGCGTCTTGCCGGTTCCAGCCCCGGCAAGAATCAGCATCGGACCATCCGGATGCGTGGCCGCCCGGAACTGTTCGGGATTGAGGTCAAAAAGTCGGAAGCCGGACACGGAAAGTGGTGATGGGATATTGGGAAAGTGGTGATGGGGAGCAACCGATGATACTCTGGAAAACAGAAAATCGGGAATAGCTAACGATCCGGATCATAGAAAATTCCACCACGTGGATTCCCGGCGCAGATTCTTAATGAAAGTTCAACGACAGAGGTCTCCTGTCCAACCGCCTCAACTTCCTGCTGTTTTCCAGATTTAAAAATCCCGGGGTCCGATGCTGATACCTCTGGCAAATTCCCTGACCATCCGAGGATAGAGTTCGTGCTCGGCCACTTGGATCCGGGCGTGGAGAGAATCCGCGGTATCATCGGTGCGTACGGGCACCCTGCTCTGTCCAAGAATGCGTCCCGTGTCAACGCCCGCATCCACCAAATGAACGGTACATCCCGCTTCAGTGACGCCGGCTTCGACGGCCTGTCTCCAAGCCTCCAGTCCTCGGAAGGCCGGAAGCAGGGAGGGGTGAATATTCAGAATCCGGCCAGGAAAAGCCTTCAGAAGAGGCTCCTTGATCACACGCATGAATCCGGCCAACACCACGAAATCAACCCTGGCTTCCTGAAGCAATCGAACCATTGCCTCCTCAGCTTCTGGGGACATCCGGGTGCGAAAGTGGCCGGGTGCCACGAAGCGATGGGGAATACCAAATTCCCCGGCTAGATCAAGGATGCCGGCCTCTTCCACATCGGAGAGGACGATCGCTACTTCACTCTCCCGGGAATCTTCTTTGAAAGCCTCCGCAAGAGCCCTGAAGTTTGATCCTTTACCCGATCCTAGAACGCCGAAACGTGGCACCGGCATACAAGAAACCCCCGGCTTTGAAGCGCCGGGGGTGTTCATGACTTCCAGAACAATCTGAAAGGGAAAATTAGTTCGCTGCGACCGCTTTGTTGGCGGGAGCATCAACAGGATCAACATTCACACGACGGCCTGCGCGGTCGAAACGAACCTTCCCGTCAACAAGCGACCAGATTGTGTAGTCGCGCCCAAGTCCAACATTGAGACCGGGGATGAACTTGGTCCCGCGCTGGCGGATGATGATGTTACCGGCAATCACGGACTGATCACCGAATTTTTTGACGCCAAGGCGTTTGCTTTCGCTATCGCGGCCGTTCTTGACGCTTCCCTGTCCTTTTTTATGTGCCATGGCAGTGGGATGTGTGGGTTGGAGAAATTGGTAAATCTTAGGCTGAGATCTTGGTGATCTTCAGTTTTGTGAGCTTGCGGCGATGACCAACGGTGCGGTGATATCCCTTACGGCGCTTGAATTTGAAGGCGATGACCTTCTCGTCCTTGTACTGTTCGACGACCTCGGCCTTGACGGTAGCCCCAGCGACGCGGGGCAAGCCAAGGTTGATCTTGTCCCCATCCACGACGAGCAGGATGTCATTAAAAGTGGTTTCGGTGCCGGCTTCGACATCGAGTTTCTCGACACTCAGAACGTCTCCCTCGGAGACGCGGTACTGTTTGCCGCCGGTTTGGATGATTGCGTAGGACATGGGAAATCTTTGGAAAAAGGAGAGTGAGGATGCCACGGAAGGCTCGGGTACACAACAGAAATTTTGATGTTTTATCTCTTGCTCCCCGGCGATCCCACCTTATGATGCTCCTCCCTTGCTCGGGTGGTGAAATGGCAGACACGTGCGTTTAAGGGGCGCATGCCGAAAGGCATGAGGGTTCGAGTCCCTCCCCGAGCACCACTTCTCCGGTCTGTGTCTGGAGAAGTTTTTGCGGCACCAAGGCCGCTTTCTTATGACGGCTTGCCTTATGGGCCAAGAAGTGATTAGACCCAGACAAGACCTTACGGTCCCTGCCCCTCCAGTCATTCCATCCTGCTACAAGAGCATCTCCGCGGGATGATTTTGGATTTCGGTCAACTCGATCAGCTTGCGAAGTAGGAGCAACGAAGCAACCGCATCCGAGAGGGCCTCGTGCCAGCGAAAATCGGGCAGGAAAACCCTCGCCTGTTCCTCAAGGGAAAATTCTCCGGCCAGATCGGAGAGCGCGTACGAGGGACGCCCCGCGAGGATCTTTCTACTCAGGGTAAGCGTATCGACCCACGGACCGAAGCCGTGAAGAGGAAAAGCTCTCAGGTAACGTTTTTCAGTTCCGGCGCCATGGGCGACCAACCACCGATTAGCAAGAAGCCGTTTCATCTCGGGCCAAAGGGAAAGAAATTCCGGCGCATCCTGAAGGTCGCTCTGCGTGATCCCGTGCAGTTGCTGGGCGGCCCAGGTCACGGGACGATGTGTTCTCAGATAACTCCGGTAGAACGAGGAGGGATCCACGACGAGCCCATGCATCCATGCAACACCTACTTGAACGGGCACGCCCGCTTCGTTGGCCCTCTCACCGGCCGACTCAAAATCAAGGGCTGCAAAGGAAAGCTCTCCGACCTTCGCCGCTGGATTGCCCTCGGGATCCATGGGGAGGGCTTGGCTCCCTAGCCGCGAAGGAGAGCGGCCGTGCTGTCCCAATCGAGGCAGGCATCCGTGATCGAGACTCCGTAGCGAAGCTTTGTGGGATCTCCTTCCAGCGCCTGGGCGCCACCCTCGATATGGCTTTCAAGCATCGCCCCGACAATGTCGGAGCGCCCCGAGGCACGCTGATCGAGGATACTAGCCCAGACTTCCGGCTGGCGGGTGGGATCCTTGCCGCTGTTAGCATGACTGCAGTCCACCATGATTGCTGAAGGAACTCCAGCTGCCTTGAGTTTGGCGGCGGCATCCGCGGTGTGCGCGGGGTGATAGTTCACCCCGTCCCGTCCTCCTCGCAGGACAAGATGCCCATCGGGGTTGCCAGCCGTCTTGATGATGCTGGTCATGCCCTCCTGATCGATGCCGAGAAAACTATGTCCCGAGCGTGAAGAGCGCATCGCGTCAACGGCCGTTTGAACGCTGCCATCCGTGCCGTTTTTGAATCCCACGGGCATGGAAAGCCCGCTCGACATTTCACGATGGGTCTGTGACTCGGTGGTGCGGGCCCCGATGGCCGACCAGCTGATCAGGTCGGCGATGTACTGGGGTATAATCGGATCGAGGAACTCGGTCGCGGCGGGAAGACCCAGGGCGGCGACATCAAGCAGGAGCCGGCGCGCCACCTCGATGCCTCGCGCCAAGTCACCGGTGTCATTGAGCGCCGGATCGTTGATGAGTCCCTTCCAGCCCACGGTCGTGCGCGGCTTCTCGAAGTAAACGCGCATGACGATGAAGAGGCGGTCCTCTACCTCCTTGGAAAGCGCGGCAAGTCGCCGCGCATAGTCGAGAGCGGAGACAGGGTCATGAATCGAGCATGGGCCCACGATCACAAGCAGTCTGGGATCCTCCCCGCGCAGGATGCTGCGGCATGTTTCTCTCTGTTGTGCAACCTGCCTCAGCACGCCGGGACTGGCCGACAGTCGCTCCTTTACCTCACGCGGCGAGACAAGCCGGGTGACCGCGGAGACACGGATGTCTTCGGTGCGGGGCTTGCCCGGAGTGGATGCGTTGGCTGCAGTGTTGGCGCTCATGGAAGTGGTGAAACCCGCTTTCGACGGGCTGAATAAGATCCATGCAGGAGGACCTTTTTGCAACCCACAAGTCGCGGAGGGACTCACCCGGCAACTTCGCCCGTGACGTTTTAGCTTTCAGCTTTCCGGCTTTTTGGCATTTTCTCCACTTATGCCTTCTTTTGACATTGTTTCGGAAATCGAGCGGATGGAGATCGAAAATGCGGTCAACCAAGCCGTCAAGGAGCTGGCCACTCGCTTTGATTTCAAGGGCAGCAGTGCGAAGATCGAGTTGACCAAGCCGGAGTTGATCACGCTCTCTGCCGAAGATGGCAATAAGCTCAAGGGCATCCGCGAGATTATCGTGAACAAGTTGGCCAAGCGGGGGGTCGATCTCCGCAACGTGGATCAGAAAGATCCCTCCTTCTCCTCGATCGGAAACGCAACCCAGGAACTGGTGATCACCCAAGGCCTCGAGGGCAACAAGGCCAAGGAGATCACCGCGGCCATCAAGGGGGAAAAATTCAAGGTCTCCGCCTCCCTGCAGGACCGTCAGGTTCGGGTGACGGGAACAAAGCGCGACGAACTTCAGGAAGTGATCGCCTTCCTTCGTGAGAAAGACTTCGGCGTCTCGCTGAGTTTCAAGAATTTCCGGGACTAATTTCCTCCCATCCTTCTCTTGGGGACCCCGACTGCCTAAGGCTTCCAGCCGAAGAATTTCCGGGTCTTGATGATCTCGACCACCTTCGGCGGAACCATTTTCTCCCAATCGGGGTCACCATTTTGAAGTTTGGCCATAGTCTTGGCCGAGTCGATTCCTAGATACTCAAGATTGCAGCCTGCCATGGGGACGATGAAGCGGTTTTCCAGAAGGTAGGCATACAACGCCCTCAGGTCAGGATCCACCTTGAAGGAAGCCGCCTCGATGATGTGACCCTTCTCGTCCTTGGTGGGATAGACATACATGCGGACACCTTTCTTGAAGAGGCGGCCAAGTCCCTCAAGGATCCCCCCGTCGAGATTGCCATAATATTTTTCGTCGAAGATCTCGTGCAGGCTCGGAATGCCGATGGGGAGACCGATCGGTCGGTCAGAATAACGGCGCAGGTATTGAATGAGTCGGTAAAATTCGCCGTACTTCGAGATGAGGACGTTCCGTCCCAAGGCTCCAAGCATGTCGACCCGATCAAGGAAGTCCTGAAGGTCGAGTTCACCGCTGCTCATCAGATTCTTCATGGTGATTTCATGAAGAATCTCGGGCTCCTCTCCGTTCAACTCATCTTCCATCAAGAACATGGCGTTTCCGCATTCGACCATGTTCCGGTGAACATTCGTAACGGGACGGAAACTGCCACGCTCCACGAGAAGCGGCTTGTGGTAAAAGAGATCGGCCGCCTGGATCACCTCCCCATCACCGCGGAAGAGGACGGCCTGTGCCAATCCTTGGGTGACAAGCTCCAGACACATGATCCTATTGTCGACCATCGCGAAGTCCGGACCTGAAAACCGGATCATATCGATCTCGATGCGGGTGGAATCAAGGTCATCGAGTAACGAGGCAATGAAGGCCTTCAGATCCCTGCGAAGGAAAAAGGCTCCATAGATCAGATTGACTCCGATGATCCCGATCGCTTCCTGCTGCTGGAGATTCGTGGCGTCGAGCATTCTGACATGAATGATGATATCATTCGGAGGCGTTCGCGGATTGCTCTGGAATCGGATGCCCATCCACCCGTGCGACTCGTTCTTTAGCTTGTAGGATCGGGCCGCAACCGTGTCGGCAAAAGCAAAGAAGGTCCTCTCAGAGCCGATCTTCTGATCCAGTCGCTCGATAATCAGCGAGTACTCGTGGTCGAGCATCTCATCAAGTCGCTGACGACTTACGAACCGCGTGCTCTTGCCATAGATGGCATCCGAGAAGGTCATGTCGTAGGCCGAGATCGTCTTGGCAATCGTTCCGGCGGCACCCCCCACATGGAAAAAACGTCGCGCCACTTCCTGTCCGGCCCCGATCTCTGCAAAGGTGCCGTAAATCGGCTTCGTCATGTTGATTTCGAAGGCCTTCTTGTTGGTCTTCTGATCGAAGTGCGTAATCATCGGTATGAAGCTTTAAGTAATCATCCCCCGCTTGCCTAGGCAATCCGTGTGGCAATTTCGCAACATGGAGAGCCGATATGCTGAATCCCCAACAGCCACCCTGGTCTATTGCCTTCAGATCTCAATGCCTCCTTCCGCCAGCTTTCGTACAAGATTTTTTCTCCACGCCTCCGAGTCCTCGCGCGAAACTTTCCTTTCCGCTAACTTTCTGCGAAGAAGCGTGAGATGAAGCATTTATCGCTCCTGCGGCTTCCAGTGATGACGCTCCTCCTGACGGGGTGTCTCCACCCGCTCCCACAATACGAGCCTCCCATGCGACGTGCTGCCGTCCAGAAGGTTCGCACCACCGCCTACACGCAGAGCGAGGGCGACCATCTCCGATACGGGGCTCGGACGGCGCTCGGGACTCCTCTCCGACACGGTGCAGTCAACAGCGCGGCTGCCGACTGGGCACGCTGGCCCTGCGGCACCCTGTTCCGGATCAGGGCCACGGGGGAGATCTTCGAGGTGGACGACTATGGGTTTGCCCTCTCCGGACGGAATACCATCGACCTCTACAAACCCTCCAGAAAGCTTATGCGGGAGTGGGGCGTTCGTCGCGTAACGATCGAGATCCTCAAGTGGGGCGATCCCTGGAAGAGCTACCGCAAGATGATCTGCGTCAGATCCTACCGTCATATCAGGCGCATGATGAACGAAATTAAATCGTGGTTTAGCCATACCACGCCCCCTCCCGAGCCGGTCTTTCCAGCCGGCGGCTTCTGTCCCGCTCCCTTGTCCACCAGACACTCCAACTAGCTGATGACGTTGTTGACTTTCTTGCCCGAGTTTTTGTTCATTGCAACCGTCTTCGAGGGAGTTCTTTCATTCGCATTTCTATATGGCGGATTGTTTTTGCTGCTTCAGTTTGATGACCTAGAACTCGCAGCGTTAAAAATCCGTTATCAGGAGCTCTCGGAAAAGAACTCCAATCATTTCCTTCTCTTCTGCAAGTGGCAATTCACCTTCCAATGGGAATACAGCCGATTATCCAGAATGATCAGGAATTGGGGAGAGCGATCCAACGCGCGGCTCTGCTTTCTGCTCGGGATGGGCTTTCTTATCGTGACTCTTCTCACGGGTCACTATGCCAAGTCCCCGTTTTCACATGAACCGGGTTTTCAGCTTTGAATGGTAGCGGGTGATTCCATCCACCGGCCGTGCTCCTTGATGAGATCCACGAGACGCCCGACTGCTTCACCCTCAGGAATATTAAACTTCACGGCGGTCTTCCCGACGTAGAGGTTGACCTTGCCGGGAGCTCCGCCCACATAGCCGAAGTCGGCATCGGCCATCTCGCCCGGGCCGTTGACGATGCAGCCCATGACAGCAATACGCACCCCCTTGAGGTGTGAGGTCGAGGCCTTGATCCGGGCCGTGGTCTCCTGAAGGTTGAAGAGAGTGCGTCCGCAGGAGGGACAGGCAACATAGTCTGTCTTGAAAATCCGGACACCCGAGGCTTGGAGGATATTATAAACAAGGCGCAGGGACTGGCCGGGCGCCTTCTCGGATCGGAGGAGCGCAGCATCGCCGATCCCGTCGCAGAGCAGGGATCCGAGAACAGTTGCCGAACCTAACAGATGGTCTAAGAATTCTCCGCCGCCAGTTGTGCCCAACGTATCCTTCAGCAGAATCGGATGACGTCCATCGATTCGTGAAGCAAGAAGCCGGAATGCGGCTATCGGAGAGAGGACAACACTGTCTCGAACGGTGACGAGTCTGGGTTCGGTGACAGCGTTTACCGCATCGGTTTCCTCTGGGGAGAGGGGATCGACCTCTACGAGCGGGAGATCCTCCAGAATTAACTCAGGCTTATAATCTCCGAGTCCGTCACGTTTGTGAGCCACCGCCTCATCCACCCGGCGAGGAACCACGACCCGGACAAGTTCACCACCACCGAGGGGAATGGGTTCCGAGATGCCTGAGAGTTCGATCCTCTCTGCGGCTCGGCGGGCGTAGTCATAGGGATTCCAAGAAGGCTTCACACCATCCAGGGGAGAGATTTCCCCAGAACGATTTGCAAATGGAGAGATCAGGGCACGGGCCACGGGGATCTCATGCTCGCTATCCTCGGTGAGGGAGACGCGGATTGTGTCACCGATGCCATCGGAGAGCAGCGATCCAATCCCAATGGCGCTCTTGATGCGCCCATCTTCGCCATCTCCCGCCTCGGTCACTCCCAGATGGATCGGGTAATTCCAATCAGGCCCCTCGGCATTCAGGCGGGCAACCAAAAGCCGGTAGGCCGCGATCATGACCTTGGGGTTGGAGGCCTTCATCGAGAAGATCATCCGGTGAAAATCAAGATCCCGCGCAATCCGAGCGAACTCGAGCGCGCTCTCGACCATCCCGAGTGGTGAGTCCCCGAACCGGTTCATGATCCGGTCGCTAAGCGATCCATGATTCGTCCCGATACGAAGGGCAACTCCCCTCTCCTGGCAACGCATCACAAGGGGGGTGAAGCGCTCGCGAATCCTCTCCAATTCCGCCGCGTACTGCATGTCGCTGTAGTCGCGGACGTTGAACTTCTTGGAGTCGGCAAAGTTCCCCGGATTGATCCGGACCTTCTCGACCCACTGCGCCGCTTCGAGAGCAGCCTCGGGCTTGAAGTGGATGTCGGCAACCAGCGGAACGAGGCAACCCGCAGCATTCAAACCAGCCCGGATCTGCTTGAGATTGGCCGCATCCTTGACTGTTGGCGCCGTGATCCTGACCATCTCGCAACCGACCTCGACCAGCCGCAGGGTTTCCTTCACGCAGGCCTCGGTATCCATCGTGTCACTCGTGATCATCGACTGGACACGGATGGGATGGGATCCCCCGAATCCCAGCTTTCCCACCATCACTTCACGGCTTCTCCGTCGCGTGCGGGAGAAAAGATCCGCCACGTAGGTGAGCGGATACCGCGCCGCGGCACCACCCGCCACGCTCATGGCTTTGCTACGGGTGTGGCCGCCGGGCAGACTGGAGAGGACGGTGGACTGAAGGTCATCGTCTCCGTGGACTTCTCCATCACGGTAGAGGACTTGTGCCCGGTCACGAGATCGCTGACATCAAAGAAGGAGATATAGAGCATCGTGCCGATCAGGAGCATCGCGAAGGCGGTCTGCACCACTTCGAGTGTCTTCTGATGGATCGGATGGCCGCAGGCCCACTCAATCAGTGCCAGCAGAATATGACCGCCATCGAGCACAGGGAGGGGGAGAAGGTTCATAACGGCGAGATTCACATTCAGCACGACGCTGAACCAGAGGGCCAACTGCCATCCCATCGGACTCTCAAAGAGCAGGTAGTAAATCCTCATAATCCCGACAGGACCGCTGAGTTGCTGAACGCTGATTTCCGAATGGGGAGCCGTGACGGCGGAGATCGTCTCCCACATCGTGAGGATGCTCGACTTGATCTGAACGAAGGGATTCGGGTGGGTGAGGGTGACGATGCCGCGCTCGTCCCAGAAGATCCCGATCCGGGCCTGCTTCTGTCCGTCGGGGATGCGGGGAGTGACCGTAACAGTAAGTTCGCTCCCTCCCACACCGGCGTTACTCCCCCTGAGAATCGTCAGCGTAACCGGTGCCCCCTTGGTGGCGTTCAAGATCTCTGCAAGGGCTGGCTGGCTGAGCAGCTTACGCCCATTGGCCGCAATCACCAGATCACCGCTACGGAGCCCTGCCTCCGCGGCCGGGCTATTGGCCGCGACTTTCGCGACCATGGGCGTCATGGCCGGCATAATCTGAATCTGTCTCAGGTTCTTACGCCCCCATCCCTTGTTTGGCTGAACCAAAGGCTCAACCTCGACGATCTTCTCCACGCCATTGCGCTCGAAGCGGACGGGGATGACGGGTGATGAACTCACGGCCACATTCCAGGCGACGCTGTCGCCCATTCTGCCCATTCCATTGATCCGTTTCACGGGGTGACCGTTGACCGCAAGGATCCTGTCTCCGGGTAGCAGTCCGGCCTTGGCGGCAGGTCCCCCTTCGAGGACATAGCCGATCGTGTTCGTGGTCTCAGCCTGACTCACGGGACGCCCCACGAACCAGACCACGCAGGCAAAGAGAAAAGCAAGTCCCAGGCTGGCCACGGGACCGGCCAGGGCCACGATGATCTTGTCAATCGGCCTAGCGGGAGGAAGATCGGCTCCCTTTTCCGTGGTTTCGCCCTCCAATGCCTCCATGGGTCCGAGTTGGGGAATCGCGACGAAGCCTCCGGCAGGAATCGAGCCGAGCCGATACTCCACGCCACCCACGGTCTTCGACCAGAGGGGCTTGCCGAACCAGATCGCAAACTTCTCCACCTTCAACCCACACCAGCGGGCCGCCACAAAGTGTCCCAACTCATGGACGACGATGAGCAAATTAAAGAGGAGAATAACCTCCAGGAGGATTCCGATGACTTTGAGGATGCCAAAAAACATGAATCGGAAGCCTCGCCTGCGTGGACAGAAAAATCAACCGCGCAGAGGCCCTTCTTTTGTGATCGTCGGTTTTGCCGGAATAGGTCCGGTAGCAACCTGCGGGAAATTCTTTTGCGGGACGGATGATACGCTGCCACATTAGACTCCCATAATGGATCTTAAAGCCTATCCGGGAGACAGGCTCAACTCAAGGCGCGAGGGGATAGGGTTCGGTTCCCTAAAGCGTTTACTGCTGGCATGCACAGCACTTCTCTTGCTCACGACCACTGGGAAGGCTGTCTCTGAGAAGGAACTCGCAGAGCGATTTGCCACTGAAACCGTTCCATTCTCCCGTTTTCTGGATACCGGGGAACGCTTCACCTTTCAGAGCGCCGACGCCATACACCGCCTCAGCGGAGTCAAGTTCCTCCTGCCTCCCTCACAATCAAAAGGGGTGATCCTGATCGTGAATGGCCGTTCGGAATCGTGGCAAAAGTACGGGGAACTGATCAGTGACCTCTGCAGTCAGGGTTACAGCGTCGTAACTTATGACCATCGGGGTCAGGGCCTCTCTCCACGCCTCATCAAAGGGAATCCCCAAGTCGGGACTATCGATGATTTCGATCTCTATGCGGAGGATCTGAATGAATGCATTCAACGGATCATCCTCCCGTTGCGTCGTGAATACCCGCAAATATTCCTTATTGCCCACTCGATGGGTGCTGCCGTTGCGTCGGCTCAAATGGAGAACCATCCCTCACCCTTCCGAGCAGCCGCTTTCATCGCACCGATGTTTGAGATCAACACCAGCCCGTATCCGAGAGGACTAGCACATGCCATCGCGGGCACGCTCCGGATGTTGGGTCAGGGAAGTCGATACGCCCCCGGAGAACATGACTTCGATCCGAAGGCCGAATTCGCAAGCAATAAGATCACCGGAAGCAATCTACGGTGGAAGCTCATGAATCGCGGCAAACTCCTGCATCCCGCCTCGATTACCAGCGGCGCCTCCATCGATTGGGTCGATGCCACCCTCACCAGCACTCCTAAGATTCTGAACGGCTTGGGCAGGATCCGGACACCGATACTGATACTGCAGGCTGGTAACGACCAGTTGGTGAGAAACAAATCCATCAAGGAGGCGGCAACCGGGATTCCGGATTGCTCGCTCATCAACTTTCCGGACTCCAAACACGAGATCCTGATGGAGAGCGATCCAATCCGTAAGGGGGCTCTCCGGGCAATTGAGCGGTTTTTTACGGCTCACGCCCTCTCCACGCCGGGCGACTAGAAAACTGATGCTACCATTGTCTTTTCCGGACTGAAAAAACCCCCTCAATCGTTCCCCCAACGCCAGCGGGGTGTTTCCCCCTTCCAGAAACAGATTGTGATCAGGAGCGCTAACAGCACTCCCAGGGCGACCGCAAAGGCAACTGGGTGCATAGGCATCAGCGTAACCGCCCCGCTAATCAGGAGAAGGAGCCAAGTCGCTACCACTGCCCATCCTTGCCAAGCACAAGGCAATCCCCACCCCCATCCATAACGCTTAGCTGGAAACCAGATTTTTTTGTTCATATGTGCCTCGCTCTTGTTCTCCCTGGAGGGCTTGGAGATATGCGATTACTCAGGACTGGCAGTCTAAACTGCTTCAGCCCATATTACTCTCCTTGTTCCAAGGAGGGAGGAGAGAGATGCCCCGCGATGCCGTTAGGTCGCGATCCCGTTCCCAATATAGGTTAAGGGTGGAGATCTACGTGCGGATCGCTGACGTCCAGTGAAGGCCTGTCATTGTTCCGCCCGATCAACCTCCGGTTTGATCACATCGGATCGGGAGCATACAGACCGAATCCCGAACACCGCAGGGCAAATTCTAAAATGTCTCAGAACGTCAGCCGCGGATTTCGGCTCCTGCCGCTTCCCGAAGCCGGGCAACGATGCGTGTGAGCGCGTCGTTCACCTCTACTGTCGTCAAGGTTCGGTCGGGATGCAGAAATGTCAAGGCGATGGCGAGCGATTTTTTACCTGCGGGAACCTTCTCCCCCTTGGGGTCGCTGAAGACGTCGAACGGTGTAATCCCTGCGAGGAGTTCCTCCTTGGCCCCGAGGACGGCATGCTCGACAATTGAGTAGGAAATGGAGGTGTCCAGCAGGAGGGCCAGGTCACGGCGGACTGCGGGGAATTTTGGCAGGGCACCGAAGCGGGAGGCTTGCTTGAAGCCTGTCCCGACAGCCTGCTGAAGAAGGGCCAGATCGAGTTCGGCGACGACCAAGCCACCCTGATGACCGCCGACGGTCGCTTCACGGGTATCGGCGGGTAAGAGCAGTCCGAGGATTCCGGCGGGTTTGCCGTCGATCACGATCTCCAGCGCCAGCGGAAGGCGGGCATGGGTTGAGGGGCGGAAGGTGATCTCACGGGTGCAGTCACCGAGGGCTTCCAAAATCCCCTTGAGGTCGAAGAGGTCGAGCGGACGTGATCCCTCGCCGCGCCATTTCTCGGGCAGCGAGCGTCCGGTGAGAAGGAATCCGGCGAAGGTTCGCTCCTGCGGCTCTTCCTGCCGATAGACACGGCCGATCTCAAACAACCGGACGGCGGTCGCCCCATGACGGAGGTTCCGGGTCACGGCCTCAAGCAGTCCGGGAATCAAGCTGGCTCGCAGGGTGGAGTGCTCCTCCCCCATGGGATTTCGGACGGTAACGACGGCACCCGTGGAAAAGTCGGCTTGGCGAAGGCTTCCGGTCAACGTCCCGGAACGGGCCTCGTGGAATCCCATGCCGGCAAGGCGACGGCGGAGTCCACGAGCAAAGTCATAGGACCGATCGGCATCGCTGGAGTGAGACGGGATGCCCCGGACCAGGGAGGGGATGTTCCCGATGCCGTGCAGTCGCGCGACCTCCTCGATGAGGTCAATCTCGCGGGTCAGATCATTGCGCCAGGAGGGAATCTCGAATCCAGCCTCCACTTTTTTCAGACCAAGCTTTGTGAGCAGAGTTTCTATCGCCGTATCGTCGATGGTTATGCCAAGGAGCGAGCGGACGCGGTCACCGCGTAGCGCAAGAATCCGGGAGGCAGCCGGTGATCCTGCAATGATAAGTTCGGGAGCAGGTGTTCCCCCGGCAAGCTCAACGATAAGTGCGGTTGCGCGAGTCGAGGCGTCAAGCGCACCCCGCGCATCGACACCTCGTTCAAAGCGGTAGCTGGAGTCCGTTGAGATCCCGAGATTCCGGCTAGAACGACGGATCACGGACGGCTCAAAGACCGCACTCTCGAGCAGAAGGGAGATCGTGGATTCCGAGACGCCGCTTACAATACCACCCGTGATGCCGGCCACTGCTTGAGCCCCCTTTGTGTCGGCAATCACAGGGTCCTTCACGGAAAGCGTGTATTCCTTCCCATCGAGGGCGGTGAAGGATTCTCCATGGTTTGCAAAGCGGACAGTCAGTGCACCGTCGATCTTGGCGGCGTCAAAAGCGTGAAGCGGTTGGGCCGTCTCGAACATAACGAAATTCGTGACATCGACGATGTTGTTAATGGAACGAAGCCCAACCGACTCAAGACGCTTGCGAAGCCACTCGGGACTCGTCCCGACCTTCACCCCATCGATCCGACGGATACTGTAGAGGGAGGCCGCTTCAGGAGCCGAGATAGATGCCACTGCCGGATTTTCCTTGGCTGCAACCGGTGGCGACGTGATACCGATCAGCTCTCCGCAGCCGAAGGCCGCCGCCTCTCTGGCGACACCAAGATGACCAAGCCAGTCGGGACGGTTCGGGGTGATCTCGATCTCGAAGACCTCCTCTGCGGGAAAGAGTTCCGAAAGAGGGGTTCCGACCCGCGTCTCGGGGGACAGGATGAGCAGTCCATCGGCTCCCTCGCCGAGGCCGAGCTCCTTCGAGCTGCACATCATCCCCTCGCTCTCGACGCCGCGGAGCTTGCCGACCTTGATCTTGAAATCGCCGGGCATGACCGCGCCGGGTTGGGCGAGCGGGACAATGTCGCCGACTTTATAATTCTTCGCTCCACAGACGATCTGGCGCGGCGCACCACTGCCATCATCGACCTTGCAGACGCTGAGGCGGTCGGCGTTCGGGTGCTGGACCGATTCCAGAATCCGAGCGGCCACGACCTTCGGGATGGCGACACCGGTCGATTCGATCGCGCCGACCTCGAGTCCCGCATCGGTCAGGATACGGGCGATCTCGGAGGCGCTATTGCCGGTGCGCAGGTGCTCGCGGAGCCAGGAGAGAGAGATCTTCATGCCGTGAAGCGGGAAAGGAACCTGAGGTCGTTCTCGGTGAGCATCCTGATATCGGGAACTCCGGTGAGGTTCATGGCAAGGCGGTCGAGGCCAAAGCCGAACGCGAAGCCGCTCACCTTCTCCGAATCGTAGACGGAATCGCCACGTTTTTTATTCACTTCCTCGAAGACGGCGGGATCGACCATGCCACATCCGGCAAGCTCCATCCACTTGCCACCCAGTGCCTCGGTGCGGAGATCAATCTCGTAGCTCGGTTCGGTGAAAGGGAAGAAATGGGGACGGAAGCGGATTTCTGTTCCGGGCCCGAAAAGTTCGAGGAAGAAGAATTCGATCGTTCCTTTGAGATCAGCCAGGCTGACACCGGGAGCGACATAGAGACCCTCCATCTGGGTGAACTGAGCGAGATGCGTGGCATCGACCTCATCCCTGCGGTAGGCAGCTCCGGGGGCAATGATCCGGATCGGTGGTGGGTTCGCCACCATCGTGCGGATCTGGATCGAGGAGGTATGGGTGCGCAGCAGCCTTCCATCCGGAAGGTAAAAGGTATCCTGCTCATTGCGGGCAGGATGATCGGCAGGGGTATTCAGGGCATCAAAGCAGTGCCACTCCGTCTCGATGTCGGGACCGTCGGCAATCGAAAAGCCGAGTCGTCGGAAAATCTGGACCGCCCGGTCGACCAGCAGGGTCAGTGGGTGGAGCGACCCGACCTCGGGCCCGGTACCGGGAAGAGAGAGGTCGATCAAGGCCAAGGCGGCGGCATCGGCCTGGGCGGTGAGGGCAGACTCCTTGGAGTCGAGGGCTGTCGTCACAGCATCGCGCAATTCGTTCAGGAGCTTCCCCATCACGGGACGCTCTTCCTTGGACAGGTTACGCATCCCTTCGCTCAGCAAAGAGACCGAACCGGTCTTGCCGAGAAAGCGAATACGTGCTTCCTTCAGGCCCACCGCATCGGACGCCTCCGCAACCGCGGAGAGCGCCTCGATACGGAGACTCTCGATACGGACTCCAAGCTGTGCGAGCTGATTTTCCACGGAACGTTCCGGGGGAAAGCCCGACAGTCAGCTTAAGCCGCTTTGGCCACCGAAGCCTTGGGAGACTTGGGCTTTGCCTCGAGGGCGGACTTCGCCTTGGCAACGATCTGGGCAAATGCACCCTCGTCCTGAATCGCTATGTCCGAGAGGACTTTGCGATCGAGAAGAATATTGGCGGCCTTGAGACCTTCGATAAAGCGGTTGTAGCTCATGCCGTGCGTGCGGACGGCGGCATTGAGACGGACGATCCAGAGGGAGCGGACATTCCTCTTGCGAGCCTTACGATCCCGGTAAGCCCAATACTTGCCCTTCATTCGGGCGTCCTTCGCGTAACGGAAGAGTTTGGAACGGCGGCCGCGGTATCCCTTGGCCTCTACGATAACCCGCTTGCGACGTGCGCGACTTGCGGGAGAATTGGTTGCTCTTGGCATCTTTCATTCCCGACGCTGTGACACGTCGGGCCTCTTCGGGCAGGCTGTTTGTTTTATGTCGATCCGGGATCTCACCCGCCCGGGTAGACCGGGAAACTCCCGGCCAGATCCACGGATCGTATTGATGGTTTTCTACCTGAGGCCTGTTGGCAGGTTCAGTTTGACCCGACTCACGTCGGAGTCATGGACTAAGACCTGTTTGCCGAGCTTGCGCTTGCTCTTGGAGCTTTTGCACTCAAGCAAGTGACGGCGCCCGGCTTTCGAACGAACGACCTTGCCCGTGGCCGTTATTTTAAAACGTTTGGCCACGGATTTTTTGGTTTTGCTGCGGGCGATTGCTTTTGGCATGGGGCGTGGACAATTACAGAGTTACGCTCTCTTGGCAACAGGTAAGTGAGTAAAAAAGGTTTTTTTATGCCGAAGGGAGGGATAACTTTGTTTAGCCATTGGACCCCAATGGACCGACTAGCCCTCACTTCCACCTCTCACAATCGATCCCTCTCAAGCCTATCGCTCTTTTGAGGAGGGAGATGCGGACGGCAGTTCTCCCTGCTGGGGTTTGGGAGCCCGGGGTCTCTTGCGGTGCGGGGGCGTCGGCATCGGGATCGGTTCGTTCCCGCCCGCTGCGGTGAGAGCCATCATCTCCTCGGCGGCCGTGCAGGTACGGGCGGAGACGATGCCGTAAACCGCCTTGCCGTTGCCCGAGGTAAATCCGTCGTAGTTATTGATGCTGGAGACCTGAGCCACCACATTGCCGGCGGCATCCGTGACAGCCCCTCCGCTGGACCCGGGACAATACTCTGCCGTCACCTCGACATGGAGTGCTGGCTGATGCTTGTCATCATAACGGTCACGGCTGATCCGGGCGACCTGTCCCGAGGTGAACATGTAGGCAAATCCATCCGGATGGCTCATGCACCAGACCTGTTCTCCGGGCAGAACGCCCCCTCTCAGCGGCAGTGCCGGAAGGTTGAGGCCGGGAGCACTGACCAGTGCGGTGTCAGCACGATCGCTGGCGGCGAGGATCTCAGTGATCGGGTAAACCTTTCCCTCCTCCGTGATCGCCACGGCCTGGGCATCGCGCATCATCCCGGAATCGATCGTCATGACGTGCAGCGACGTGGAAACAACACCGGGCGCGACCGCAAAACCTGTGGCGCCGATCATGAAATGCCACTTGCGGGAGTGAGGTTCCTGATACCGGAGTCCCATGGCCACGGTGCTGTGCCGAAGCACATCAGCCAGCTCGGTAGGGGAGAGAGGTCGGGTTGAAACGGGCGCAATCGGTGTCACGGGGTGACTCTTGGGCGCGGTTTTTGCCAGATCGGAGTAGTTCTTGAGGAGCCCTTCTTTGGCGAGTTGATCGACCTTTTTGCCGGCATCTTTCTCGAAGTTCTCGTCATCGACAATGTAGCGACGATCCTTATCGGGGGGTTGGCCGGTAGTCGCTGTCTGATCTTGGGCAATCAGTCCTGCACAGAGCAGGAGAAAAAGGGCCAACGGCTTCACGGGTGGCTGATCAGTCGACCAGCTGGTACCAGTTATTGCGACGGCGTGGCATGTAACCAGCCTCCCGGATAAGCGTCTCGATCTCCTGAGACTCCAGGCGGAAGCTAGTGCCGGCCTTGCTGACAACATTCTCCTCCATCATGACGCTGCCGAAATCGTTCGCCCCGTAGCGAAGGGCCACTTGGCCGATCTTGGGCCCCTGGGTGACCCAGGAACTCTGCACATTGGTAATATTGTCGAGGTAGATGCGGGAGAGTGCCTGCATCCTCAGGTACTCGGCGGAACCGACGGGCTCTGCTTTCAGCTTGGTGTTGTCGGGCTGGAAGGTCCAGCAGATGAAGGCCGTGAAGCCACCCGTCTCGTCCTGCTGAACGCGGAGACGGTCCAGATGCTCGATCCTCTCCTCCAAGGTCTCGACGTGACCGAACATCATCGTCGCACTCGAGTTCAGTCCCATGCGGTGAGCTACCTCCATGACCTTGAGCCACTGATCACTGTTGGCCTTGAGAGGTGCGATCCTTGTACGGACGCGATCCACAAGAATCTCGCCGCCTCCGCCAGGAATGGAACCAAGACCAGCCTCCTTGAAGCGACGGATCACCTCCTCAAGCGGCATCCTGAAGACCTCTGCGAAATGGGTGAACTCCGGCGGGCTGAATCCATGAATGTTCACATGGGGATACTTCTCCCGGATATGGGAGAGGAGATCCGTGTACCAGTCGACCGTGAGGGAAGGATGGTGCCCTCCCTGCATGAGGATCTGAATGCCCCCAGCGGCCGTGAGTTCGTCGAGCTTTTGGTCGATCTCTTCAAAGGAGATCACGTAGCTGTCTGCATCTTTCTCGGTACGGTAGAAGGCGCAAAACTTGCAGTAGACGTTGCAAATGTTCGTGTAGTTGATGTTCCGGTCAATGATGTAAGTGACGACATCGTTCCCCTTGCCCCCGTAAGCTCCTGACAAGGCCAGCTTCCTGCGGTGATCGGCAAGGGCCCCCAACTCCTCTAGAGGCAACCTGTAAAGTTCAAGCGCCTCCGCCGGCGTGATACGATCACCCTCGATCACACGGTCTATCAGACTCTCGGATGCAACGGCAGTGGACATGGGGAGAACTTAATGGAGAAAGGAGGAATTATGAAGGAGGAAACAAGTGCCTTTTCTGAGAGTGACGGCCATCACTCCAACTCGAAGTTGATATTAATTGTGTAGCCACCCGCTCCCCCCATTCCCTCCGGAACGGGAGCGATCTTGATCACCTTGCGAGCCGCTTCAAGGACAGACTCGTCCATGACCGGATTGCCACTCGGTTTGGCGAGGCCAAAGTCGCTGATCGTCCCGTCACGTTGGATCGTAATCTTGAGCGTCGTTGAGAAGTCATGCTTGTGCTCGGTCGGGATGGAGGTCGGCTGCTCCCACTGGCTGAAGAATCGGTCATGGATCAGCGTCTGGTAAGCATCGACCGTACTTGCGTCGACCCCTTTACCTCCGGCACCCCCGGCACCCGTCCCGCCTCCCTTGGAGGCCAGAAACGCATTCTTGGCATCCGAATTCCCCTTCCCTTCGCCCTTGGCCATGGAGGCTTTCTTCGCGTCGCTGGAACTCTTCTTGCCGCCCTCGGCCGACTTCTCGGCAGAGGCCGACTTGTGAGGATGGTCCTCGTTGCCGTTCTCTTCTGGCTTCGGTTTCTTTTCTGTTTTGGGAGAAGGCTTTGGTGAAGACTTGGGCTTCGGACTAGCTGATTGCCTGGGCTTGGCCGGGGTGTGTTTCGGAGAGGCTTTCGGGGATGCCTTGGGAGTCGTTTTTGGAGAGGGCTTGGGCGTCGGGGACTCCTCGGACCTGGGTGTTGGGGAGGGGGTCTCCTCGGGTGACGGAGTGGGAGTCGGCTTCGGGGTAGGCTTGGGCGTGGCTTTGGGCTTGGGCTTGGGCTTGGGAGTCGGGGTCGGAGTAGTGGATGGTGTTGGTGTGGGAGTCGGGTGTGCCAAAGAGATCTCGGAAGGAGGTTCTGGCTCGCTCTTATCCTGCTGCTCGACCCGACGATCGGGCGTCGGGGTTGGTTTTGAATTGGGTAAGAGATGCGGGCGCGTCGCCTGCTCCGGGATCTCCTCGGAATTCTGCATTTCATCGCTTGGTGGATGAATGGTCTCAGCCACACTCTCCTGAGCTGCGGAGAAAGATCCTGTCTCCATCCAAGTGAGTTGCCCGGAGGGCTTCTTGATCGGCCTATTGAAGAACCAAAGGAGTCCCCCAATCAGGAGAACATGGATCAGCGCGACGACAATGAGCGCCCTGCGGAAGCGGGGTTCTTGGTTGCTCATGTTTGTGTTACTGCTTTTCGGGGGAGCCTTGGGAATCGGGACGGGTCATGACGCCGACCTTACTGATCCCGGCCTTGTGCAGGAGATCCATCACACCGACGAAGTTCTGCACCGGAAGGTCCCGGTCAGGTCTCAGGACCACGGCAACGCCGGGTTGCTCCTTCCGGAGAGATGCCATGCGGCTCTCCAGATCCCCCGCAGTGATAACGTCTTCGTTGAGTTTGAGGACATCATTGCGATCGATCGAGACGGTCTGGACCTGGGCGGGATTGATCTCCGTCTTCGCTGTGGAACTACTCGGCACGATCAGGTCCATGCTGTTCTCCATGAGCGGGGTCGTGATCATGAAAATAATCAGGAGCACAAAGGCCAGATCAAGCAAGGGTGTCACGTTCAGCTCGCTGAGCGTGTGAAGCGCGTTGCGGTCGGAGAATCTGCGCATGGGATATTCCTTGAATACTCCTCGTAATCCTAAGCGCCGTGCCCCCCGTGGCTCACATAGCGATGCTCGATCTCACTGGAAAGTTCCGCGGCGAAGTTGTCGCAGGAAACAATCATGCCCCGGACGCTAGTGACCAGGAAGTTGTAACCGAACATCGCCGGGATGGCGACCAGCAACCCGGTCACGGTGGTGATCAAAGCCCCCGAGACACCCGGAGCCATGGCGGCAAGGCTTGCGCTTCCCGAGGCGGCAATCCCGCCGAAGGCGTCCATCACACCCCAGACCGTGCCAAGAAGGCCGACAAACGGAGCACCGCTTACGGCCGTCGAGAGAATGATCATTTGGGACTCGAGCCGGAGAGAGGATTCTCCGACCGCACGCTCCATGGCTGCCTGCACCGAGCGCATCTGCGCGGGGGTGATCCGGTCGGCGTATTTCAGGCGCGATTTGAATGTTTCGTCGACCTCCGTCGAGCCAAGCACCTGGAAGCAGAGTTCCTCACAGCCGGCCTGGTAGATTTCATAAAGGGGGGATCCCTCGAACTCGAGACCCGTTTCGAAGATCGTGAGCGGCTCCCTATCGCGGTGGAAGAGTGCCATGAATCGGCCCGACTGGCTCTTGGCAAAGCCGAGTTCGCGGATCTTGGTGATCATGACCGACCAGCTGAAAATGGACCCTACAAAGAGAACAAGAAGGACGATCTTTCCCTCGATCGTTGATTCGAGGAAGGCGTAGACGATACCGCTGCCGAGCAACATGGACATTCGTGACAGAATCACGGCGTTAGCCGGTCCGCCGCAAGACTAAAGAGGCTCCTTCGGCATTCCCTAGGGAATGTGGCTTTGCCAGAAAGCGTCCCCTTGGATATTGATGCCGGATGCATTGTCGCTCCATCCCGCTCCCAATCCTTATTCTGGTGGGTGCCCTCTCTGGATATTCCATGAAAGCCGCCGAGCAGGCCCCCCTGCTGACCAATGCCCCGGAAATCACTCCGCCGGAGTCTACCCCACAGATCCACTCCAGTCCCCCACCCTCGGGAAACCGCTACGATGTCCTGTCAAAAATGATCACCCCGATGGCGGGAGTTCTTCTCGGTGGTACTCAGACGACGGACCGAGCCATGACACTCAGGGCAACGGTCGGGCAGGTCGCTGGTCGCTTGCCCCAAACCATCAAGGGGGCCTCCTTCAAGGCCATGATCCAGTATCCCGGACGGATCCGCGTCGAGGCCCCGGTTCTTGGAGAAACTCTCACCATCTGCCGCAACGGAAATCAGGTCTGGGCCTCCCCTGGATCCAAGATCCAGTTCCTCCTTTCCCAGTTTCTTCACAAGCCGACTCCCAAGCAGAAGAGCAATGCCCCGCTCCAGCTCCCCTTCACCGCACAGCAGGCCGTCCTGCTACCGGCCCTCTTTCAGCTCGAACAAAGCAGCGAACTGGCCGATATCGGCGGCACACCTTGCCGCGTGGTTGCAGGAGGCCTGATGCCCGAGATTGCGAAGGCCGCGAATGCGGAGGATTTCTCCGCAAAGCTCTGGATCTGCTCCGACTATACCCCGAAACGGATCGACATCAGGCGGAGCGATTTTGCGATGTCGTTCCTGATCGAGGAACTAACCTATGCCCCCTCTTTTCCCGCATCCACCTGGCAGCCCCCCCAAGATGCAAAAGATATCTACCGGTGCGATGCCGCCGATCTTGATCAACTGCTCTATGTCCTGATGAACTCGCTTCAGATGAGTGCCGGCGACAAGCCGTGGCTGAATGAAGCTGCGCCATCGGCACCCCTACCCAATGGTCTCTAGGGTCTCCAGGGTCCCCGGGGACTACCCGGCATCCTCCCCACTGGGCCCTATGAATTAAGTCAAGCAGATGGCTATGGCGGGACAGGCACGAGGGTGTTAGGTTCCTGCGCTCAAACTATCGGGCTTCATTCTTAGCCTAGCTTATCCTTTAGTTTAGGTTTCAACCTTCTTCCTTTTCAGCCCCATGGCCCTTCTCCAACTCCGTCAGGTGACCCTGCGCTACACCGATTTTCCCTTACTCGACCAAGTCGATCTCCAGATCGAACCGGGCGAGAGGGTTTGTCTTGTCGGTCGTAACGGCACTGGCAAGACCAGTATCATGCGGGTGATTGCCGGAGAGGAAAAACCTCAGGAGGGTGAGATCACCAAGCCCCCGGGAGTCGTCATCACAAGGCTGCCTCAGGAAGTCCCGGACGGGATCACCGGTTCCGTTTACGAGGTGATCCATGCCGGTCTCCGCGTGGGAGGGACCGAAGAGGAGTGGGAAGCCGATGCACGCGTGGAGGATCTGATGCAGGAGATGAGTCTCCCCGCCGAAAAGGAATTTCAGAGTCTCTCCGGAGGACTCAAGCGCCGCGTTCTCCTTGCCCGGGCGCTCGTGGGACAGCCTGATGTGCTGATGCTCGACGAGCCGACCAACCACCTCGACCTCGAGTCAATCCTCTGGCTGGAGTCGTTTTTGCTGAAGGTGAAGCCGACCCTCTTTTTTGTGACGCATGACCGCGCCTTCCTGAGAAAACTCTCCACACGCATCGTAGAGTTGGATCGAGGCAAACTCACCAGCTGGGCCTGTGATTACGAAACCTACCTTGAGCGCAAAACAGCTAATCTGGAAGCCGAGCTGAAGCAGTGGGCCGCCTTTGACAAGAAGTTGGCGCAAGAGGAGGCCTGGCTCCGACAAGGGGTCAAGGCGCGCCGAACTCGGAATGAAGGACGTGTGCGGGCCCTGAAAGCTCTACGCGCAGAGCGGGGCAACCGACCTGAACGTCAAGGCAAGGCAAAGTTGGAAATCCAGGAAGGTGTTTCCTCCGGTCAGAAAGTGATCGAGGCAAAGAACATCTCATTCCTCTACGGTGATCACCCGATTGTGAACGACTTTACGGCGACGCTTTGGAAGGGTGACAAGATCGGGATCATCGGACCCAACGGTAGTGGCAAAACCACCCTGCTCAAGCTGCTCCTCGACAAACTCACCCCAACAAAGGGGGAGGTGAAGCTCGGTACCCAATTACAGATCGTCTACCTCGACCAACTCCGCGACCAGATCGACGGCGAAAAGAGTCTTGGCCAGAACGTGGCTGGCAATGCCGAGACCGTTACCTTCCAAGGGCGTCCCGTTCATATCCACACGTACCTCAAAGACTTCCTCTTTCCCTCGGACCGCATCCGGATGCCCGCCAAGATGCTATCCGGAGGAGAGCGGAACCGACTCCTACTAGCCCGTTTGTTTCTGCAACCCGCGAATGTCCTTGTCCTGGATGAACCGACCAATGACCTTGACGCCGAGACCTTGGAGCTGCTGGAAGAGCTCCTTGTCGGCTATGAGGGGACGCTCCTGCTGGTCTCGCATGACCGCGCCTTCCTTGACAATGTCGTGACGAGTACCTTTGTCTTCGAGGGGGAGGGGCGTATCAACGAATACACGGGCGGCTACGAGGACTGGGTTCGCCAGCGCCGCGAGTTGGATCGCGCTCCCAAGCTACACAGCTCGACATCACCGGTTGCCACTCCAACCAAGGCGGGAAAATCGGAAAAAGGGCGGAAATTTCTCAACAGGGAGCAGAAAGAGCTCGATGAACTTCCCTCCAAGATCGAGGAACTAGAGCTCAAGCAGGCCGAACTTTCAGAGCGTCTTGCTGACCCTTTGCTCTACCAGGGCAAGGATGGCGCATTCCAACGCGTGGAGAAGGAATTCGCGGAACTCCAACAGGCCATCGAGAAAACGATGGCACGCTGGGAAGAACTCGAAGCACTGCGCGTTGAGCTGGAAGAATAAACTACCTGCCTGAGCAAGAGTTCGGAAGGAGGGATCAACGGCTTGAAAAACGCTTTTTGATTTCCTGGAGAGCGATGTTACGTTGTGCATCAGGACTTTTCCCCTCTCCATGCAGCATTCCAGATTATCCATCATCCGAGCGGCCCTAGCTCTCCTCTGCCTGGCAGTCACCTCCACACCGACCGCAAACGCCTATTACTACGGGGGTGGGGGATATTATCGTGGCGGCTATGGCGGCTATTACCATGGCGGGTACTGGGGTGGGAACGGGGGCTGGTACGGCACTGGCATTCCGAATGGATTGGGCTGGACCATGTTCGGACTCGGAGCAGCAGGTGCGGCTGCAGCCATCGCCGCCCCTTATATTGCTCCTCCTGTCTATGCTGCACCAGCTCCGGTTGTGTATACGGCACCTGGCTATTACCAACCGGCACCTGAGACTGCTGTCGTTCAAGAGGTTCAAACTGCAGCGCCGGCCGCTCCTCCCAATGACATGTTGAGCAAAGCTCAGGCAAAACTTGCGGGCCTCGGGTACTTCAAGGGAAGCGTTGATGGTTATTATGGGCCTCAGACAGCGCGTGCCGTGGAGCAGTTTCAGACCGATAACAATCTTCCGGTCAATGGCCGTCTCGATCTCAAAACCCTCTCCTGCCTCGGGATATCGCTTTAGGGGATGCCCCTCCTCTCAAAATAAAAAGCTACCCCAGCTATAACGTATGAATGGTGGAATCTACTTATCAGAGATGCCCTATTCACTACTTCACGGACAAGGTACGGAATGCGGAAACTGGTGAGTAATTCGCATCCCCAGCTTGCGTAACAAAGATAACGACATCTCCAGTACCGTGGAGTGTGAGGGTATTTCCAGAGACGGTCGCGATCGAGGTATTTTGGGAAGTGAAAGTGAGCGGCAATGGGGAGTTAACCGTTGCAGTCAGAGTGTAAGTCTTTCCAGGTCTGTAGGTTAAGTTGGGAGGTTTGGGGAAATTGATCGTCTGTGCGAACTGAGCAATCTGGACTGGCTGTTGGGCGATTGCTGGGTAGTAATTGGTATTGCCTGCCTGACTTGCGGTAATGTAGGTGGAACCTGCTCCTTTAACGATCGCATTGGTTCCATGAATCTCAACAATCGCACTGTTTCCACTAATGAAGACGATCGGCAGGTTCGTACCGTTTGTACTGGCCGTGGTCGATGCGATCAGAGGAATCGGGGTTAGATTAGTCGCGTAAGTGATGGACGGGAGAGGCTGAAAGCTAAGAGACTGAATATTCTTGAAGGTAGGCCCTTGCGTGTTTGCAGCAAAAGTTTTGGAGAGAGCTGCTATGAAAACCGGGTTCGACGCCAAGGAATTCAAGAATGTTGAACTATTGAGCAGGTTGTTAAGAACGATCGTGGTGATCTGATCTGTCGTGTTGCCGGTGATCCCACCAATGACCTGGGGATTTAATCCAAGTGAAGTCGTGTAGGCCGAGATAAAGGCCTTGATATCATTTGGCGTATTGTAATTGGTGATGTTCGGGCAGTTCTGGAAGGAGTTCTGTCCAATGCTATTGAGACTGTCAGGTATCGTGATGGAGGTGAGATTTGTGCAATTGGCGAATGAGGCGTTCCCGATGCTGGCGACATTGGTAGGAATTGAGAGTGAGGTCAATCCCGAGCCGTTAAAGGCATTATAGCCGATGTTGGTGACGCCGATAGGAATCGCAATATTCTTGAGGGCGCTACAATTCGCAAAAAGTCCATTCCCTATATTACTCAGACTGGAAGGAAGGGTTACATTTGTCAGTTTCGTGCATCCATAAAGCACGTTGTCGCTGATATTGGTGACCGTATTGGGAATGACCAAGCTCGTGAGATTGGTGCAACCCGCCAAGGAACTATTGCCAATGCTGGTCACGCTGTTGGGGATCACAAGACCCTGAAGTCCAGATCCATAGAAGGCGCCATCTGAGATGTTGGTGACACTACTAGGAATTATGATGTTGGTGAGAGCAGAGCAGTACTCGAAAGCATAGTTCTGAATATCAGTAACGTTCGTAGGAATGTTGACTTTGATGAGGTTTGTACATGCAGCAAAGCAGTACTGGCTGACATTCGTTACTTGACTGTTGTTCACCACATTGGTGAGGGCCCAGCAGTTCTGGAAGGCATAGTCGCCAATCGAGACAACGTTGGAGGGGATGTTGATCGCCGTCAGCGCAGAGCAACCATTGAAGGCCTGTTGGCCGATATTCGTGACTGTGTTCGGGATCGTGAACGCAGAGATATCGGTGCAATTCTGGAAGGCATAGTCGCCAATGCTGGTGACATTCGAATCGAGCACAATCTTTCTCAGATTCTGGTAGATGTTGTTGTTATTCTGGAAGGCGTTATTGGCGACGGCCCCTCCGCTGATGTTAACCTGCTGGAGATTGGTCGTGGACCCGCCAATCGCAGAAGGAGCAAAAGAGGTAAGGCTTCCAGGAATGCTCAAGTTGGTCATCCCAGGATTATTGGCGAAGGCGTTATTGGCAATGTTAGTGACTCCTCGGGGGATGGAAATCCCTAGTAGGGAAGGATCATTTGCAAAGGCGCTATCACCGATCGAAGTGACACCACTACCAATGGAGATGTTCGTCAAGTTAGTACAATTGTTGAAGGAAGAGGCACCAAGGTTGACCACACTGTTGGGAATCGTGACATTTGCAAGTCCAGTCTGGACAAAGGCGTTGTTGGCGATGTTGGTGACCGTATTTGGGATGATAATATTAGTTAGTGCATAATCTTGGGCAAAAGCGCTGTCTCCGATGCTGGTCACTCCACTGAGCAGAGTGGCCGTGGTCAAGGAAGGAAGACCCTGAAAAGCTCCTGACCCAAGATCACCGCTCCCAACAATAACGCTGATGAGGTTGGAGCAGTTGTTAAATAAACCGCTACCCTGAATAGCTGCTCCATTTTGAAGGACAAAATTTGTTAAGCCTGTCTGGTTAAATGCTCCTCCCCCTATGTTTTGAACATTCGAAGGAATAGTAATATTTTTTAGCTGAGAGTCGTATTGGAAAGCATTCCATCCAATATTTGTAACACCGTTCCCGATCTGAACATTGGTGAGTTGATTACAGGACTGGAATGTGTAATTCCCAATTTGTGTAACACCATTCTGCAAGATCGCTGATTGAAGACTTTGTTGACCGTTCAATGCTCCGTCATTTAAGTTACCGGAGGTGATAATTATCGTGGCTAGGTTGGTGCAACCATTGAAGAAGTTTCCATAATTGTTAGCCACAATTCCTGGAGTCGTTACCGAAAGAAGATTCGTGCAATTTTGGAAGATCTGATTTCCGTAATTTGTATTTCCGTCGGCAATCACCAAGTTCGTGATGCCAGACCCGTTGAAAGCGTTGTCAGAAACATTCGTGAGCGTAGTAGGAAGAGTAACAGTCTCTTTCAGCGCGTAACAGTTATAGAAAGCAGCATTCCCAATCGAGACGATATTCGTCGGAATCGTCGCGTTGGTCAGGGAGGAACAGTACTGGAAGGCGCATTGCGAGATGTTCGTGACTGTCGAGGGGATGGCGGTCGAGATCAAGTTCGTATCACCGGCGAAGGTATTGGTATCGAGCGTCGTGATCTGGCTGCGGTTGACCACATTGGTGAGCGCGTAGCAGTTCTGGAAGGCATAAGGGGCAATTGTTGTCACATTGCTCGGGATCGTGAGAGAGGTCAGACCGCTGCACCCGTTGAAAGCGGCTACGCCGATATTGGTCACGGTGGAGGCGATGGTGACGTTGGTCAGGTAGGTGCAATTCTGGAAGGCGTAGTCCCCGATACTGGTCACATTGGTGAGCACGATACTGGTGACTGTCGCATCCCCATTGAGGGCATTGGTAGCCACCGCACCTCCAGTAATATTGATTGCCGTCAGGTTCGGGCAATTATTGAAAGCTCCCTGTTGGATGGCAACTCCGTTACCCACGGTCACGTTGGTGAGGGCTGAACAATACTGGAAGGCATTCCCCACGATATTGGTCACACTCGATGGAATGCTAACGCTTGTAAGATTGGTACAATACTGAAACGCGTTATTACCGATGGATTGCACCCCATTGCCGATGATGAGATTTGTCAATCCCGTCTGCTGAAAGGCATTGTCTACAATGTTGGTGACGCTACCTGGAATCACAATGCTCGTGAGTTGACTGTTTTGGGCAAAGGCTCCATTCCCAATACTCGTGACACCATTAGAGAGAATCACATTGGTCAAACTCGGTATGTTTTGAAACGCGTTATTGCCGATATCTCCACCCGTAATCACCACACTCACGAGGTTGGTCGATCCGTTAAAATTTCCAGAACCTTGAAAGGCACCTCCATTAAGAAGGGTGACATTGGTCAGCGAAGTACAACTCTGAAAAGCATTGGCGCCGTAGGTATTGGTGACACTTTGGGGGATCAGGATATTTTTGAGACCAGTGTCCCCAGAAAACGCACTATTCCCAATAGTTGTGACTCCATTGGAGAGAATCACATTGGTCAGCGAGGGGATGTTCTGGAAGGCATTATTCCCAAGATTGCCACTC
>Ga0007813_1000048_pt1 | contig 42825 bp, 42 predicted proteins | sample CryBogCBE29Jun09_FD_71194 | JGI IMG/M metagenome (GOLD analysis project Ga0007813, IMG submission 71194) | Freshwater microbial communities from Crystal Bog, Wisconsin, USA - CBE29Jun09 | ecosystem: Environmental > Aquatic > Freshwater > Lake | place: Crystal Bog, Wisconsin, USA | collected... | reverse complement strand
TCAATGCCGACGAAGATCGACAAGATGAAGACCGTCAACGGTACGAGCACGGATTGGCCGTGGTGCACCGGGGCCTGGGCGCCCATTGTCTGGGCGAAGCGCACATGGTGGAGCAAGGTTGCAGCCATCACGCCGCACCTCCTTCTTGTGGAGCAGACGGAACAGGAGCAACCTCGAGACCGAGGAGTTCAGCGAATTGCTGCGTGGACGCCTTCCCACCGCGGACAACGGCGGTCGCGGCCACGACTTCGTCGGTGTAGTCCGGGTGGAGCTCGCCACCGCTGGCGAACAGCGCCAGCAGGTTCGCCACGTTGCGAGCGAAGAGGAACGACGCGTGGGTCGGCATCTGTGATGGCGGGTTCGACAGCCCAACGACCTTGGCGTGGTTCACCGTGACGACCTCGCCAGCGACGGTTGGCTCGCAGTTGCCACCACCGTCAGCAGCCATGTCGATGACCACGGCACCCGGGGCCATGGCCTCAATGGCTGCTCGGGTCACGAGGATCGGCGCCTTGCGTCCCGGGACTGCTGCGGTCGTAATGACGACATCGGAGGCTGCGACTTCGGCGGCGAGGGCAGCTTGTTGCTGGGCGACTTCTTCTGGGGTGAGCTCGCGGGCGTAGCCACCGGCTCCCTCGGCCTTCACGCCGAGATCGAGGAACTGTGCACCGAGGCTCTCGGCCTCTTCCTTGGCGGCAGCACGCACGTCGTAGGCCTTGACGACGGCACCGAGGCGGCGCGCCGTCGCAATGGCTTGGAGGCCGGCCACGCCGACACCCATGACCAAGACCTTGGCCGGAGGAATGGTCCCCGCAGCGGTCATGAGCATGGGGAAGAACTTGCTCTGGTACTCCGCAGCGGCGAGCCCGGACCGATACCCAGAAACGGTCGCCTGCGAGGAGAGCGCGTCCATGGACTGGGCACGGCTGATGCGGGGCAGCAGGTCGAAGCTCACAGCAGTGACGTTCTTCGCCGCCATGGCCTTCACCGCGTCAACGCTGTTCGTTGGCTGGAGGAACGACAGGTGCAGACAGCCGTCGGGCAGGGCGAGGGCCTCTTCGGTCGTTGGGGCGTTCACCCGAACGACGATGCCGGCACCCTCGAGTGCCGCCGCAGCAGTTGGCGCAATCGTGGCACCGACCGCTTCGTAGAGCGCGTCAGGGTAGTTCGCTTCCACCCCTGCCCCAGCTTCAACGACAACGGAGAATCCGTCGCCCTGGAGCTTGGCCACGATGTCGGGGGTCAGCGCAATCCGTCGCTCGCCAACCCTGGTCTCTTTGAGCACAGCCAGTTTCATTCAAGGAGGTTTAGCAGACTCTCTCTCCTGGCGCCGACGATCAGGCCTTCATGGCGTGGTGGAACGCCGGCCACTCTCCCCCGCCGTGCACGACCAGATTGGCCCCACTGATGTACGACGCCAGAGGGGATGAGAGGAGGAGGCATACCCCGGCGATGTCTTGAGGCGTGCCGAGGCGCTTGAGCGGAACGGTGGCGGCAATGCGTGACACGCCCTCGTCTCCGCCGAAGTGGTCGCTCGCTGCTCCCGTGTCGAGCATCCCGGCGGCAATGCCGTTCACTCGAACTTTGGGTCCCCATTCGGCAGCCAGGGACTCCGTCAAGTTCATGAGGCCTGCCTTGGCTGCGCCGTAGGCAGCGGTGAGTGGCGAAGGCCGAAGTCCAGACACCGAGGCGATGTTGATGATCAGCCCACCGCTCTCTTGGGTCTGCATCACGGTATTCGCTGCGGTCGCCCCGAAGAGCGCCGCCATCAAGTTCAGGTTGATGATCGACTGCGAGAACCGAGGCGATGCGGTTGCGGCGTCCGCCGACGGTGCGCCACCGGCGTTGTTGATCCACACGTCGAGGCGACCGGTGTCGCCAACTGCCAGTTCGACCAGCCAACCAATCTGCTCGGCATCGCGCACGTCGACGGCCATGTAGGTCGCCTGAGCGGTTGAGCCATCAAGGCGCTGCACCGATGGTCGATCCTCTTCTGACGGTGCGTTGCGGCTCCCGACGTAGACCGAGCACCCAACGGCGAGGTACGCCTCCACGATGCCCCGGCCAACACCCCGCGTTCCCCCGGTCACGACCACCGTCAGACCGGCGAGATCATCGGTACTCCAGTGTGCGCCTACGACGTCGATTGCAGCCATGGTGCCAGCCTAGGACGATGGAAGGCTTCACTCTCGGCCGTCGAATTCCCAAGAGGGTCGCGTCTCGCGTACCGTTGGCGGCGACGAAGGAGCATCGATGCCAATCGTGACCACACGAACAGAACCAGGCATCACCGAAGTGGTCATGGACCACCCACCGGTGAACGCCCTCGATATCGCCACCTGGTACGACCTCGCCGACCAGTTGCTCGCTGCAGGGCGTGACCCTGAGACTCGGGTGGTCATCCTCCGCGCCGAAGGCCGCAGCTTCAACGCTGGGGTCGACATCAAGGAGGTCAACGCCCTCGGCGATGACGCCCTCGTCGGCTGCAACCGAGCCTGCTACGCCGCCTTCAGTGCGGTCTACGACTGCGAGGTTCCCGTCATCGCCGCCGTCCAGGGCTACTGCCTCGGAGGTGGCATTGGCCTCGTCGGCAACGCCGACCTCATCACCGCGTCGACCGCTGCCACCTTCGGCCTGCCAGAGGTCGACCGTGGAGCGCTCGGTGCCGCCACACACTTGAAGCGCCTCGTGCCCGAGCACAAGGCTCGCCAGATGCTCTACATGGCCACCGCCATCACCGCTGAAGAGGCGAACCGCTACGGCCAGCTCGCCGCCGTGACCGCGCCCGAGGATCTCCTGCCAGCCACCTACGACATCGCTCGGAACATCGCCAAGAAGTCGCCGTCCATTCTCCGACGGGCCAAGGAAGCGATGAACGCCATCGACACCGTCGACGTGAAGCGCAGTTACCGGATGGAGCAGGGTTTCACCTACGAACTCCACGTTCGTGGGGTCGCCGATGAGCAGCGAGCCGCCTTCGTCGAGAAGCGCGACGCGGACACGAGCAAGTAGCCATGGCCGACAAGCGCACCACTCTCGCAGAAGCCGTCTCCCGCCTCGAATCTGGAATGACCATCGGCATCGGTGGATGGGGATCCCGGCGCAAGCCCATGGCCATTGTTCGAGCCATCCTCAACTCAGAGCTCACCGACTTGACCATCGTCTCCTACGGCGGACCTGACGTTGGCCTGTTGGCTAATTCCGGCAAGGTGCGCAAGGTCATCGCTGGGTTCGTCACCCTCGACTCCATCGCCCTCGAACCGCTGTGGCGCCAAGTGCGCCAACGTGGCGCCATTGAGCTCCAAGAGGTTGACGAAGGTCTCTTCTACTTGGGCCTCCAAGCAGCTGCCTGGCGGGTGCCCTTCCTCCCCGCCCGAGCCGGTCTCGGCTCTGACGTCCTCGCTCGGTACCCCGAGATGAAGACGGTGGCCTCGCCCTACGTGGATGGACCCTTCGCCGATCCAGCCGACGCCGGGGCTACGTTCCTCGCCATGCCAGCGCTCCGGCTCGACGCCGCCATCGTCCACGCCAACGCCGCCGACACCGCAGGCAACGCCACCTTCACCGGACCGGATCCCTACTTCGACGAGCTGTTCCTCGGTGCTGCTGATCTGCGGATCGTGACCGCAGAACGAGTGGTGGAGAACGGCACCCTCGACACCGTGGGACCGCTGGCCAAGGCCACGATCCACCGCCTCCTCACCGATCTCGTCGTCGAGACGCCCAATGGCGCCCACTTCACGTCCTGTGCTCCTGACTACGACCGTGACGAGGCCTTCCAGAAGGCCTACGTCGCCGCCGCGTCCGACCCTGAAGCGTGGGCAGCGTTCGCCGCTCGCTACCTCGCCGTCGATGAGGCCACCTACCAAGCAGCCGTGCTGGAAGATCTGGAGAACCGAGCATGAGGGACATCACTCGCGCTGATATCTGCATCGCTGCCGCCGCTGAGGCGTGGCGAGGTGCCGGCGAGATCATGGCCAGCCCCTTCGGCACCGTGCCCATGGTGGCCAGCCGACTGGCCAAGCGCACCTTCAGCCCCGACCTCGTCCTGACCGATGGTGAGGCCGCCATCATCGTGGGTGCTCCCCCGATTACGACGCGACCGAGCGACCTCGTCCGAGAAGCGGCCGTGCCGTACAAGACGATCTTCTCTGTTGTGTGGTCTGGTCGTCGCCACATCATGATGCAGGCATCACAGATCGATCGGTTCGGGAACCAGAACCTCTCAGCGATCGGACCAGCGAACCAGCCCAAGGTGCAACTCATCGGTGTTCGAGGTGCCCCCGGAAACTCGGTCAACCACAAGACGTCGTACTGGGTGCCCGATCACTCCACCAAGACCTTCGTCGCCGCCGTCGACACCGTCTGCGGTGTTGGCTACGACCGAGCAGAAGCCGCCGGTCCTGGAGCCACGCGCTTCCACGACCTGCCACTCGTCGTCTCAAACCTCGGCGTCTTCGACTTCTCGGGACCAGGACACACCATGGCACTGCGCTCCATGCACCCGGGGGTGACCGTCGACGAGGTGATTGCAGCAACAGGGTTCGACCTCCACATCGGCGATGTTGTCGAGACCCCGCTCCCGACCGACGAGCAGCTCGCCATCATCGACGAACTCGACCCCAAGGGTGCTCGTGACCGCGAGGTGAAGGCGTGAGCCTCCCCACGCCGCACCCGGCCCTTCGGACCTCGTTCACCGAAGCGGTTGGCATCACCTACCCCCTCGTCCAAACCGGCATGGGGTGGGTTGCCGGTCCGCGGCTCGTCGCTGCCTCAGCAGAAGCGGGAATCCTCGGACTTCTCGCCTCGGCCACGATGACCGTCGAGCAGCTCTCGAGCGCTCTCGATGAGGTCCGGAGTCGGACCGATCGGCCGTTCGGGGTGAACATGCGAGTCGACGCCGCTGACGTCGATGAGCGCCTCGCCCTCATGATCGCCGCAGGGGTCAAGGTGGCGAGTTTCGTCGGCGCTCCGAACAAGGCGGTCATCGACCGCTGCCACGCCGCAGGGCTCTTCGTCATTCCGACCATTGGTGCCCGTCGCCATGCCGAGAAGGTGGCCAGCCTCGGCGTCGACGCGCTGATCGCACAAGGTGGTGAGGGGGGTGGCCACACCGGCTCCGTGCCAACCTCGCTCCTCCTCCCCGAAGCAGTCGACGCAGTCCAAGGCGCCTCAATGGTGCTCGGCGCTGGAGGCTTCTACTCGGGTCGTGGCCTCGTGGCCGCCTTGGCCTACGGCGCCCAGGGAGTTGCCATGGGAACCCGTTTCCTCCTCACCAAGGAGTCCACCGTCCCCGATTCGGTGAAGGCCCGCTACCTCGCCGCGTCAGTCAACGACACCGTGGTCTCTACCAAGATCGACGGCGCACCCCAACGCGTCATCCGCACCGAGGTCATCAACGGCATCGAAGGACGCAGCTGGATCCGAAGCCTGCCCGCTGCGCTCACCAACGCCCACCACTTCCGAAAGGAAACCGGCCTGACCTTGGGCGCGATGCTCAACGAGGGTCGGTCGATGAAGAAGGACAACGAACTCACCTGGCCACAGGTCATCATGGCTGCCAACGCCCCGATGATGACCAAGGCTGCGCTCGTCGACGGTCGACCCGAAGACGGCATCTTGCCGACGGGTCAGGTCACCGGGGTGATCGACGCCCTGCCGAGCGTGGCAGAACTCGTCACCTCCATCATCGACGAAGCCAACGCCACGTTGGAGCGCCTGACGAGATGACGACGCCCTCGCCATCGAGGTCCGCCGCCTCGCTGGTGTCGACGCTGCGAGGTCGCCGAATCGGCGTTGCGTGGGTCGTCCTTGGGCTCGTGACGGCCTTCGGAGCGATCATCCGTTTTCCCGGGTTCTCGACCACCGACCTCTGGTACGACGACGCGTGGGCGGCGATGCCAGCCAAGGAGCCGCTCGGCATCGCCCGACACATGGTGGTGACCACTCCGGGCTACACCTTGTTCAACCGGGAGTGGATCCTCCTCCATCCGGGCTCGACCCCCTGGGCGCAGACCCCGGCCTTCCTCTTCGGTATGGCAGCTATCCCCGTCATCTACCTCGTGCTCCGTTCCTTCAGCGTTGCTCGGTGGGCTACCTGGGTGGGAGTTGCCGTCGTGACGGTCTCACCCACCACCGTGACCTACTCCACGAGGGTGAAGGAGTACGCCGCAGACTTCCTCCTCGCCTGCCTGGTCCTCGTGCTTACCGAACGGGTTCGCACGACCCGAACGTCACCGTGGTGGTTAGTGACGGCTTCGGTGGGCGCCGTCGCGATCTCGGCGTCGACCATGGTCGTCGTCATCCCAGCATGGGGCGTCATCGCGCTGGTGGCCTGGACGGATGCGCCACGACGCCGGTCCCTCGTCCCTCCACTCGTGACCGCTGCGGTGCTCTCCGGCGCGTGCGCCCTCGCCATCTCTGCGACCGTCCCGAGCATCTTGAACGCCAACTGGCGCCGGCGCGGGTTCCTCGGCGATTGGTCATCTGCCCACGCCATTCGCTTCTCCCTGCAGTCGATGTTCGCCGGGCTGGCCCACAACTTGCTGGCGATCCCCTCCCAGCCGGCTGCGTTCCACGGAGCGATCAAGGTCCTGACCGCTGCCCTCGCCATCGCCGTTGGGGTCGCGGTCGTCGGGCTCGCGGTGGTGGCCATCAGGGAAGGACTGCGCCTCGCCACCCCTGGACCGCTGGCCGTTCCGGCCGCCACCGTGGCGCTCGCCTGCATCCTCGGCTTATCCGGTCTGGTGCCACTCGGCGACGGCCGCACCGATGAGGTGCTCTACCCCGCCATCATCCTCTCGTTCGGCCTCGTGGCATCTCGACTCCGCCTCCCAGCCTGGACGGCGCTCACGACGGCCCGGGCAGGCGTGGCTGCAGCATGCATGGTGACGTTCGGGCTCTTCGGCGTCACGCACACCGCTCGGTATCCAACCATCAACTTGCGCGGCCTGGCAGCCACGCTCCACAAACCGACCTACGCCTCGGTGACCACGCTGGTCGTCGAGAGCTTCGACGGCTTCACCTGGGGCTACGACGACCTCTCCCCGAATGCCGTCGTCCTCGGCAAGGCCTCGGGCCTCGTGTTCCCCATGGGCTTCCACGTGGTCTCGACCGACCCGAAGGTGGTCATCGGCGCGCACAACGGTGCCCACGTGTGGCCCCGGAACTTGGACTACCTCTCGAAGCAGACGAAGTCCCTGTGGTACATCGGCTACGAGCTCGGCACCTACGACCCCTACCGTCCCAAAGGATCCGTACCGCAGTTCGGGCCGGTCTACCAACTCCTCGTGCGCGAGGGCTGGCACCGCACGCTCTTCCCCGTCCTCGGACAGCACTGCTTCGCGCTGCTCATGACCCACGCGTAGTCGAACGTTCCTCGGGGCACTCCCCGTAGGATTCGTCCATGGCTGAATCCACCACGTCGCACCGTCATGCCCCTGATGGGCTGATCCTCACCATTGCCTGCATCGCGCAGTTCATGGTGGTCCTCGACGTCTCCATTGTGAACGTCGCCCTCCCGACGATCCAGCACGACCTCCACTTCTCCTACTCGGGGATTCAGTGGGTCCTCAACGCCTACGTCTTGGCCTTCGCCGGGTTCCTGCTCCTCGGTGGACGTACCGCAGACTTCTTCGGTCGCCGGAAGGTCTACCTCTCCGGCGTGGCCCTGTTCACCGCGGCGTCAGTTGCCGCCGGTCTGGCCCAAACCGACACGCAGATCATCATCGCTCGAGCGGTCCAAGGACTCGGCGGCGCGATTCTGTCGCCGGCGACCTTGACCATCATCATCACCACCTTCGCCGGCCCTCGCCTGCCGAAGGCCATCGGAGCGTGGAGTGCAGTCGCAGGTGCCGGTGGCGCAGCCGGAACCCTCCTCGGTGGCATCTTGACCGGTGAGCTCAGCTGGCGGTGGATCTTCTTCATCAACGTGCCCATCGGTATCGGTGTCGGCGTCCTCGCCGCCCTCTACCTCCAAGAGATGCGCGCTCAGAACGGCGCATCGAAGCTCGACGTCGGCGGTTCAGTACTCATCACCTTGGGCCTCACGTCGCTCGTCTACGGCATCGTCTCGGTGTCCTCGGTCGTGAACGGCCACCAACTTGGTTGGGGCAGTTCCAAGGTCCTGACCTGGATCGGCATTGGCATCGTGCTCCTCGCGGCCTTCGTGGCGTGGGAGCAGAAGGTGGCATCCAAGCCGCTCGTGCCCTTCCGCATCTTCCACTCCCGGGCCCTCACCGGGGCTGACCTCGTCATGTTGCTCGTCGGTGGCGCCTTCTTCTCCATGTGGTACTTCCTCACCTTCTACCTCCAAGGCGTGCTCCACTACAGCGCGTTGAAGGCCGGATTCTCCTTCGTGCCGATGGCCTTGGCGATTGTGGCCGGCGCCCAGGTGAGCTCACGGCTCATCCACCATCATGGCGTGCGCAACCTCGTGCTCTCGGGGAGTGCGCTCGCAACCGCCGGATTCGTGGGGCTGAGCTTCATCCACGCATCGTCGACCTACTTCCCTGCGGTCATCATCCCCGCAGTCGTGTGCGCCTTCGCCATGGGCATCTTGTTCACCCCGCTGGCCACGGCGGCGACCTCTGGCGTCGACCGCTCCGAGTCCGGTCTGGCATCGGGAATCCTCAACACCTCACGCCAGGTGGGTGGATCCCTCGGTCTCGCAATCTTGGCGACCCTCGCATCGTCGGCAACGGCTGCCTACTTCCTCGACCACAGCGGAACCTCTCGAGTCCCTGAGGGAATCTGCAACGCCAACCACGTCCCCGGTGGACTCGTGCAGCTGTGCGAGCACGCCCAGACCACAGGGTTCGATCGCGCCTTCCTCATCTCGGCCGGCATCACCGCCACGGCCTTCCTCGCCACCTTCCTCATCCCGAAGACGACGAAGGAGAACCACGTCGCTGGCGCTCCGCCGATCGCCGTCATTCCGGAGTAGTCGCCCGAACGCTGTTCAGCGGGCCTAGCTCGCCGTCGCCGTGCAGCTCATTGCAATCTGCGTCATCATTGGGGTATGGGTCTCGACCGCACCAACGAACAGCACGCCACGGTGCCAGGCACGTATGCGCACTCCATTCAGGAGGACCTCGCGTTACTCCGAGCGAGTTTCGGTGCATGGTCGCAACGTCGCGAGGGCAACGTGACGCTGGATGGAGCGGGGTCCGTGGAAACGCTCCGACGTGGTCAACGACTCAGTGGCCTCCTCAACGATCAGGAAACCGAGCGCGCTAGCGGCGAATGAGCACCGAAGAGCCGTGACCGAAGAGGCCTTGGTTCGCCGTGATCGCCACCGTTGCACCCTCGACTTGGCGCCCCGTGGCCTGACCTCGGAGTTGCAGAACCGACTCCACCACTTGAGCGATGGCCTGGGCAGGGATGGCCTCACCGAACGAGGCCAGACCGCCCGAAGGGTTCACCGGAATCCGACCACCAACAGCAGTGGCGCCTGAGCGGAGCAGAGCCTCGGCTTCGCCTTCGCCACACAGACCGAGGTCTTCGTACCAGTCGAGTTCGAGGGCGGTGGAGAGGTCGTAGACCTCAGCCATCGAGAGGTCCTCTGGCCCAATGCCGGCCTCTTCGTAGACCGCGGCGGTGATCGATGGTCGGAACCCGCGCTCAGGGAGCGCAACCGTGGCCGAGGAATCGGTGGCGAAGTTCGGCATCTCAATCACCGTGTTCGGGTACACCGGCGTCATCGTGGAGACGGCGTCAATGGTCACGAGGGGCTGGAGTCCGTGGCGCTTGGCGAACTCCACCGAGGTGATGATGAGGGCCGCTCCACCATCAGAGGTGGCGCAGATCTCTTGGAGGTGCAGGGGGTCGGCCACCATGGGAGACGCCAGCACCTCCTCGATGGTCACCTCCTTGCGGTAACGAGCGTTGGGGTTGGCCGCGCCGTGGCGAGCGTTCTTCACCTTGACCGCCGCGAAGTCCTCCGAGGTGGAGCCGAACCGGTCCATCCGACGTCGGGCGTAGAGGCCGAAGTAGGTGGGGTTGGTGGCGCCGAGCAGGTGGAAGCGCAGCCAGTCCGGGTCATCTCGCCGCTCGCCACCGACCGGAGCGAAGAATCCCTTCGCGGTCGTGTCGGCGCCAACGACGAGGGCGACTTCAGCCAGTCCGGCCAAGATCTGCGCACGAGCATTGGCGATGGCCTGGGCGCCCGATGCACAGGCGGCATACGACGAGCTCACCCGGGTTCCTTGGAAGCCGAGTGCCTGGGCGAAGGTTGCTCCAGCAATGAAGCCCGGGTAGCCGTTGCGAATGGTGTCCGCTCCGGCCACGTAGTCAACGTCGGTCCAGGCAATCCCCGCATCAGCCAAGGCGGCCTGGGCGGCGGCCACGCCGTACTCCACGAAGTTCCTTCCCCACTTGCCCCAGGGGTGCATCCCCACACCGAGGACGGCGACACGCTTGGCACTGGTCACTTGGCCACCTCCACGGGGCGGAACTTCCATACGAGCTTGTTGCCCTCGTCGTCGCTGTAGAGAACGTCGGTGACCACTTCCATCTCCATCCCGACCTTCAAGTCAGCGTTGGCCACACCGGCGACGACTTGGCCGAGGACCACGAGGCCTTCGGCCTCGAGTTCAACCGCCGCGATCGAGAACGGCACGAAGGGGTCGGCGGCCACGTAGGGGTGTGGTGGTTGGTACGACGCGGAGGTGTAGGACCAGACGGTGCCACGCCTCGACAGGGGCACGAGATCGAACTGATCCGACATGCACCGTGGGTTCCCGCACAGGCCAGACTTGGCCGGGAAGGCGTAGGTTCCACACCCTTGACACTTGGACCCGATGAGCGACTGGGTCTCGGGGTCGAAGAACCCCTCGACGGCTTGGACTCCATCCATGGCACTCACCCCAGTCGCTCGATGATCGTCGCGTTCGCCTGCCCGCCACCTTCGCACATCACCTGGAGGCCGTAGCGACCGCCGGTTCGCTCGAGCTCGCAGAGGAGGGTGGACATGAGCCGCGCCCCAGAGCACCCGGTCGGGTGTCCAATGGCGATCGCCCCACCGTTCACGTTGACCTTCGACATGTCAGGGTGGAACTCTCGCTCCCATGCCAGCACCACCGAGGCGAACGCTTCGTTGATTTCGATGAGGTCGATGTCCGAGAGCGAGAGGCCGGACTTGCGCAGCACCATCTCGGTGGCCGGAATCGGGGCGGTGAGCATGATCTCGGGATCGTTCGCAGCGACAGCGAAGGTGTGGAACCGAGCACGCGGGGTGAGGCCGAGTTGCTGGGCGCGCTCCTCGCTCATGATGAGGACTGCTGCCGCACCATCGGAGATCTGCGATGAGGTGGCTGCGGTGACGAGGCCGTCCTCACGGAACGCTGGGCGCAGCGTGGCCATCTTCTCGTAGGTGACTTCGTGGCGAATTCCCTCATCCACCGTCACCGGGCCGATGTCTCGACCGTCGATGGTCACGCCATCGATGGCGAGAAGCTCCCGGTCGAAGCGACCCTCGGCCGCTGCTCGAGACGCTCGGACGTGCGATTCGTAGCCGAAGCGGTCCATGTCCTCTCGGCTGATGTTCCAGCGACGAGCGATCTCCTCGGCACACTCACCTTGGTGGATGAGGTCGAACTTGGCCTTGTAGAGCGGACCGTAGGCCTCACCAGGGCCAGACTCGGTCGTCGATCCAATCGGCACACGGGTCATCAGCTCAATCCCGGCGCCAATGGCGATGTCCATGGCACCTGCCGCAATCGCTTGGGCTGCGAAGTGGATGGCTTGCTGCGCTGATCCGCACTGGCGGTCCACGGTCGTCCCGGGAACGGAGTCGGGGTAGCCAGCGGCGAGGGCTGCGTTGCGGGCGATGTTCATCGCCTGCTCGCCGACGGTCATCGTGCACCCCATCACCACGTCTTCGACGAGGCTCGGGTCGAGGTCGTTGCGCGACAGCAGTGCCGCGAGGGGTTGTGCAGCCAAGTCGACGGCGTGCCAACCAGACAGCACGCCTCCTCTGCGGCCAACGGGAGTACGAACAGCATCGACGATCACGGCAGTAGGCATGGCTGCATTGTTGCCGAGGATGAGTGGCTGTGTCAGATTTGGCGGGTCATGGATCTCACCTTCACTCCCGAACACGACGCGTTCCGCATGGAAGCTCGTGCCTGGCTCGAGGCCAACGTGCCACCGCCAGGAGCGCTCCGCTCCCTCGACACCGCCGAAGGATTCGACGACCACCGGGTCTTCGAGCGCCAACTCTTCGACGCCCGGTGGTCCGTCGTCTCGTGGCCGAAGGCCTACGGCGGCCGAGAGGTCGGCATCATGGAGTGGCTGATCTTCGAAGAGGAGTACTACCGCGCTGGCGGTCCTCGACGGGTGAGTCAGAACGGCATCTTCCTGCTCGCCCCGACCATGTTCGAGTACGCCACCGACGCCCAACTCGAGCGCTACATGGCCAAGATGGCTTCTGGCGAAGAGATCTGGTGTCAGGGATGGTCAGAGCCCGATGCTGGCAGTGACCTCGCCGGCATCCGCTCCAAGGCCACGAAGACCGACGGCGGCTGGCTGCTCAGCGGCCAGAAGACGTGGTGCAGTCGAGGAGCCTTCGCCCATCGCTGCTTCGGCATCTTCCGAACCGACCCGAGCGCTGAGCGCCACCGGGGCCTCACCTACTTCCTCATCCCCATGGATGCACCGGGCGTCACCGTGCGGCCCATCGCCCAGCTCGACGGAGAGACTGGATTCGCCGAGGTGTTCTTCGACGAGGTCTTCGTCCCCGACGAGGATGTCCTCGGCACCATTGGTGATGGTTGGAAGGTCGCCATGGCGACCGCCGGATCCGAGCGCGGCATCTCGCTGCGCAGCCCTGCTCGCTACACCGAAGCCGCCGACAAGCTGGTCGACCTCCTCCTCGCAACCCCAGTTGATGAGGGTCACCACCTCGACCCTCGCAGCGCCATCGCCGATGAGGTCATGAAGGCCTACGCCGATGCCCAGGCCTACAAACTCCACACCTACATGACCGCCACCAAGGTCCGCGAAGGCCACACCGTTGGGGCCGAAGCATCAGCCACCAAGATCTTCTGGTCCGAAACCGACGTGGCGATCCACCGCGCTGCGCTGCGTCTCCTCGGCGAGTCGGCAGAACTCGAAGTTGACGATGGCCGAGGGGGCACCGACCTGTCGGAGTGGCTCGACGGCTACCTCTTCGCCCTCTCAGGGCCGATCTACGCCGGCACCAATGAGATCCAACGAAACGTCGTCGCTGAGCGCATGCTCGGATTGCCGAGGGCCTGAACCATGCGCTTCTCCTTCACCGAAGAACAACTCGTCCTCCGAGACGCCGTGACTGCAGTCCTCGCCGACTGGTGCACCCCGGGCGATCTCCACGAGCTCTACGCCAACGATGCTCCTGACGCCGGTCGGAGCCACCCACGATGGAACGCCCTGTTCAACCTCGGCATCACGGCACTCCACATCCCTGAAGTCGACGGAGGCCTCGGCCTCGATGACCGTGAACTGATCGCCATCAGCGAGGCAGCCGGTCGCGTCGCCCTGCCAGAACCACTGAGCGAGACCGCTGGCGTTGTGGTGCCAATCCTCGTCGCATCGGGTGCGGGTCACCATGCCCTCGAGCCCTTCCTCGACGGTGGAGGTGCCGCAACCCTCGGGGGTGTCACCTTCACACCCTCAGGACCCCGCATCACCTCCGTCGCCGACGGCGACCGGGTGCGAACCTCGGGGATCACGCAAGCGACGGCGTCGCACCACCTCCTCGCGGTGTCCTCAGCATCGGGACCTGAGCTCCACCTCGCGGTGACCGCAGATGGGGACCTGACGCGCACCACGTCCCTCGATCGGACTCGTCGCCTCGGTACGCTCACGTGGACGCCAACCGACGCCACGCGGCTTGCGAGCGGACCCCTCGCTGCCACGTTGCTCGACCAAGCAGTCGACCGAGCAGCGCTCTACAGCGCGGCTGAGCTCCTCGGCCTGTGCGATGCGATGATCACCCTCACCGCCGCCTACGTCAGTGAACGCAAGCAGTTCGGCGTGCCCGTCGGTAGTTTCCAAGCCGTGAAGCACCACCTGGCGGGCGCTCGGGTCAAGTTGGAGTTCGCTCGACCTGCGGTGTACGCCGCAGCGTGGTCACTGGCCACGGAGCATCCGAGCGCCACCCACGACATCTCCCTCGCCAAGTCCCTCGCCAGTGATGCGGCCGATGAGGCAGCGCGCGTCAGCCTCCAGTGCCACGGCGCCATTGGCTACACCTTCGAGCATGACCTCCACCTGCTCATGAAGCGCGCATGGGCGCTGAGCGCTGCATGGGGTGATGCACGGAGCCACCGAGCGCGACTCTTGAACCTCCTGCAGGCTGAGCGGAGCGTGTTGCCCTCGTGATCACTCGCCTCCGCGCATCGTGGCTCGCTCGTCCATGGATCGCCGTCGCTCTCGCCCTGGTGGTGGGCACCATCCTTCGACTGCAGGGTCTCACCACAACAGACCTGTGGTTCGACGATGCGTGGGCGGCACTCGCTCAGCGCTACCCGCTCTCGACGGCAATCCACATGACGCAGACGACCCCTGGCTGGTCCTTGGCCGAGCGCCAGTGGAACCTCCTGCATCCGGGAGTCTCATGGTGGGCGCAACTCCCCCAACTGGTTCTCGGCATTGCGGGCATCGGCGTCGTCGCCGCGCTCCTCGCTTGGTGGCGGTGCCCACGGTGGGCGGTGCTCCTCGGTACCGCCGTGATCTGCGTCAGCCCGGCGGCGGTGACGTATTCGAGTCGCGTGAAGGAGTACATGGCCGACCTCGTGCTGTCGTGTCTCCTGCTGTTCCTCGCTGAGAAGTGGCGTCGCCAGGGGTCGCAGAAGCGCGATCTGTGGCTCCTCGTCGGAGCGCTGTTCCTCCTCCCCTTCATCTCGGCCACCTTGCTCTCCGTCACTGCGGGGATCAGCGCCAGTGTGCTCCTCGCCGCGCTCTTCACTGCCTCGCTTCGGCGCCAAGCGGCAATGATCTGCCTGAGCGCAGTGCTCGGCCTCCTCGTCCTCTGGGAACTGTGGCTCCACAATCTGACCGGCTCACTCAAGAACGAACTCCTCTGCGATGGCTACCTCGTCAACTACGCATCGCTCCACCGCTTCTTCCACTCTGCACAGGTGATTGGCGCTGGCCTCAGCAAAAATCTCCTCGGTCTCCCCTACAACGTGAATCGTGCCGATCAGGCCATCCACCCCGTCCTCTTGCTGTGGTCGGTCGTCGTCGAGGTCCTCCTCGTCGTGATGGTCGTTCGACCGCTCCGGCGCACGATCGCGACCCGCACCCTCGACCCGTTCACCATTCCGGCGATGGTCACCGTCGTCGCGATCGCAATGGCCATCGTCGACGTCGAGCCGCTCGGTCACGGTCGAACCGACATCTACCTCTACCCATGCCTGCTGCTCCTCATGATTGACGGCTGCATCGCGCTGCGCCCTCGAGTGTCGAGCGCCGTCGCCCGAGCGGCACTGGCAGTGAGCGTGGTGGGGCTCGTCTGCGTCGCATGCTTCCAACCACTCGGGTATCCCGCCCGGAATCTCGCCACTCCGGTGCACACCCTCCTCGCTCAGCCACTGCCTGCTCAAACAGCCGTGGTGGTGAGTCCGTGGAACGTGTACACCTGGGCTCTCGATGAGCTCACCCCGACCACGGTGACGACGAAGGCCCCGCTCTTTCAATGGAGCGCTGGATTCCATGTGATCTCGCTGAACGATCACATCATCATTTCGTCCAATTACTTTCTGCCCGACTGGGAATTCCTCTTCATCCATCAGCACTTCGACCATCTCTGGTACGTGGCGAGCACCCAAGCTGCCAACGATCCCCACGTGAAGAATCCCAACGCACCGCTCGTCGATCGAGAGCTGCGCTACCTCTTGCGGCATGGATGGACGACGACCGGACGAACCATTCGTGCGACCGGCGTCATCATCATTGAGCTACGCACGACGACAACTCCTTAGGAGCGACATGCACGACGCCACATCTCTCACCAAAGCCTTCTCCTTAGACGGACGTACTGCAGTGGTCACCGGCGCTGGAAGCGGTATTGGCCAAGCCAGTGCAGCGGCCTTGGCCGCAGCGGGTGCTGCGGTCTACTGCGCCGACATCGATGGGAGCAGTGCTGCTGCGACCGCAGCAGCCATCGTTGCCAGTGGAGGCAGCGCGGTCGGTCTCGCCGTCGACGTGGCACGTCGCGCCGAGGTCGAGGGCTTGATCGCCCGAGCCGTTGCCGACACTGGTCGCCTCGACATCCAGTGCAACGTGGCTGGGCGAATGAGCGAGTCCAAGGTGCTCGATATCACCGACGATGACCTCGACGTCATGTTCCAGGTGAACCTCCGAGGCGTGCTCTACGGCTGCCAAGCCGCTGGTCGGTTCATGAAGGATCACGGCGGCGGTTCCATCATCAACATGGCCTCAACCGCAGTGCTCGCTCCCTCGCCCGACATCGCCGTCTACGCCATGACCAAGGCGGCCGTCGTGCAGTTGACGAAGACCATGTCGGTCGAAGTCGGCAAGTACGGCATTCGGGTCAACACCGTTGCTCCGGGCTTCGTGCCGACGAAGATGACGAGTCGGTACTACACGAACCCTGACGGCACCGTCGATGAGGCGATGAAGGAGATGGTGCTCACGCCAATGGCGAAGTTCGCCCCGCTTCGACGTGTCGGCACCCCCGACGACATCGCCCACGCCGTGTTGTACCTGGCCAGCGACCTGTCGACCTTCGTCACCGGACAACTCCTCGCCCCGAACGGTGGGGTTGCCGGCGTCTCCTAACGGCATGGGCGTCGCTCGTGCAGAAGTGCACGAGCAGAGGTCACCGGTCTATTGTCGGACCATGGCCGAATTCCCCCGCATCATTTCCGTTGACGATCACATTGTCGAGCCACCAAATCTCTGGCTCGACCGTCTGCCGGCGTCCTACGCCGATACCGCTCCTCGCATCAAGCGACTGACGCTCCCCGAGCAGACCTACGTCGGCGGCAAGCTCGTCATCAAAGAAGGTGGCAAGGGCGTCGCCACCGATACCTGGTTCTACGAGGGAAAGCTCATTCGTCCGCTGCTCCGCGTGGACTCCGCAGTCGGTGTTCCCCGCGAGGAAGTCACCATGACCCCCATTACCTACGACGAGATGCGCCCGGGCTCCTACTCCCAGAAGGAGCGCTTGGAGGACATGGACGCCAACCACATGGAGGCATCGCTCTGCTTCCCGACCATGCCTCGGTTCTGCGGGCAAACCTTCACCGAAGCCACCGACCGCGACCTCGCCCTCCTGTGCGTCAAGGCCTACAACGACTACCAAGTTGAAGAGTGGTGCGCGGGTACGGGCGGTCGCCTCATTCCCCTCATCATCGTCCCGCTGTGGGATCCCGTCTTGGCTGCTGAAGAGGTGTACCGCAACGCCGCTCGTGGCGTCCACGCCGTGTGCTTCTCCGAACTCCCGAACCGCCTCGGCCTGCCCTCCATCCACGACCCCGAGGGCCACTGGGACCCCTTCTTCCGGGCGTGCGATGAGACCAACATGGTCATCAACATGCACATCGGCTCCTCATCGCAGATGCCGTCGACTTCGCCCGACGCCCCGGCAGCTGTTGGTTCATCCCTGACCCACATCAACGCCGAGCTGTCGATGGCTGATTGGCTCATGTCGGGCCTCTTCGAGCGATTCAAGAGCTTGAAGGTCGCCTACTCCGAGGGCCAAATCGGCTGGATCCCCTACCTCCTCCACCGCATGGACGTGGTGTGGGAGGAGAACCGCGGCTGGGGTGGCGTGGCCGACAAGGTGCCGAACCCACCGAGCAGCTACTTCCCCGGCCACGTCTTTGGGTGCTTCTTCGATGACCCAGCGGGCCTCGCCCTCATCGACCAAATCGGTGAGGACAACATCACCTACGAGAGCGACTACCCCCACAGCGACTCGACGTGGCCGCTCACGAAGCAGATCGCCGAGCAGCAGATGGCCAACTTGACCGAGGAGCAGCGCTGGAAGGTGCTCCGCGGCAACGCCATCAAGTTGTTCAGCCTCGACCTGCCGGCCTGAGGCCCATGGATCTCCGAGCGACTCCGGCCGAAGAGGCCTTCAGGGCAGACCTGCGTGCATGGCTGGCGACGACGTTGCCGACCCTGCCCGAGAAGCCTGCCCACACCGATTGGCAGGCTCGACGGGCCTACGACACCCACTGGCAGGAACTGCTGTTCGCCGCAGGGTACGCCGGCATCGACTGGCCGCTCGAGGCCGGTGGGCGAGGCGCAAGCCCCGTCGAGCAGCTGATCTTCAAGGAAGAGTGCGAACGTGCTGGGGCTCCCTACGTGGGGCTCGGTTTCGTTGGACTCCTCCACGCTGGACCGACGATCAACGCCGAGGGGAACGAGGCCCAGCGCACCACCTACCTGCCGAAGATCCTCTCCGGCGAGCACGTGTGGTGTCAGGGATTCTCGGAGCCCGGTGCAGGTTCGGACCTCGCGTCGCTCCGAACTCGAGCAGTACGCGACGGTGACCACTACGTCGTCACTGGCTCGAAGATCTGGACGAGCCACGCTGAGGTCGCCGACTACTGCGAACTCCTCGTGCGCACCGGCACCGAAGAGAGCCGCCACAAGGGGATCACCTGGCTCATCATGGACATGAAGAGCCCAGGGATTGAGGTTCGCCCCTTGAAGACGATCTCGGGCTCTACGGAGTTCGCCGAGCTCTTCTTAGACGACGTCCGCATTCCCGTCGAGAACCGCGTCGGCGACGAGAACGATGGATGGCGCGTGACCATGGTGACGCTGTCGTTCGAACGTGGAACGGGTTTCGTGGGGGAACTCCTCGAGTCCATGCGACTGCTCCGATCGCTCACGGCCCTCGCCAAGGACACCGGGGCCTTCGGCGACCCCGGGATCCGGCGCCGCATTGGCCAGTTGTCGGCCTCCTTCGACTCGCTGTGGGCGCTCACCAAGCGGACCGTCTCAGAAGCCCAGGTAACGGGTATTCCCGGGATCGGTGGCACCGTGTTCAAGTTGGCGTACTCCGAGGCCGGCCAACGTCTCGCCGATCTGTCCATGGAGCTCCTCGGTGAAGCTGGTCTGGCGATGAGCCCCCTCGCCACCTCGGGGGTCGACCTCAACAACGACGAGTGGGTGGAGGCGTGGATCAAGTCCTTCAACTTGACCATCGCCGCTGGGACGTCGCAGATTCAGCGCAACATCGTGTCCGAGCGGATCTTGGGCCTCCCCAAGGAGCCCCAAGTCACGGGAGGTTCCAAGTGAACTTCCAACTCTCCGACGATCAAGTTGCCCTCCGCGATGGACTCCTCTCACTCCTCGATGGCCGCTACGACCTCGACGCGGTTCGGAGCGTCGAGGGGCAAGCGAGCGTCGTCGAGCGCTCCCGCTGGGCCGAGCTCGCCGATGCAGGGGTGTTCGCAATCCTCGCGAGCGAGGCTGACGGCGGCCTCGGCCTCGGTCGGGTTGAAGCGGCCGTTGCCCTCGAAGCGCTCGGTGCCCACCTCGTCCCTGGCCCCCTCGTCGGTTCGATCATCGCTGGCCAGCGCATGGCGAGCGCGGCTTCAGGCGAGGTGCTCGTTGGCCTCCACAGCAGGAGCGCTGGGGGGAGTCTCCCCCGCCTCCTCGAACTCCCGAATGACTGCGACGGCTACCTCGTCCTCCCCGGGACAGGCGAAGGTGCAGCGCCGGTGACCTACGTCGAGCGGTCGACGCTGGCGACCACCGAGGTGCCAACCTCACTCGACCCACTGACCCCCATGGCCCAGCTCGCTGCACCGATCGCTGATGGTGAGGAGTTCTCGAGCGCTGCCGACCCGGTGCGACGCGACGCCCTCCTCCTGACCGCCGCCTACGAAGTGGGACTGGCGTCGTTCTCGCTCTGGCGTGCCGTTGCCTACGCCAAGGATCGCCACCAGTTCAACCGACCCATTGGGTCGTTCCAGGCAATCAAGCACCTCCTCGCCGATGAACTGGCCCGATTGGAGCAAGCCCGCGTCGCCGTTGCCTACGCCGCCACGATCACCGACCAACCAGAGGTTGCCGTGATCGACGGAGAGGTGAACGGACTCTCGGCCACCGAGTGCACGTGGCGAGCCGTCGCGTCGGCGAAGTTGCTGGCCGATACCGCTGCACTGTCGGCGGCCAAGACTGCGGTGCAGGTGCACGGTGGCATGGGTTACACCTGGGAGGTTCCCATCCACCTCGCGATCAAGCGAGCACGGGTGCTCGCCACCACACTCGGCACGAGCGATCACATGGCAGAAATCGTGGCAGCGCTCACCCGCTGACTACGGTGCACGGAGGGGGAATGATGGAGAACGTTCAAATCGTTGGCGACCGCGTGGTGTTCGGCATGCAGTTGCCCATTCAAAGCCAGTCGCGCCTGTTCGTCTCCGACTGGGAGCTGACGGCCACGGTTGCCGATCTGGCTGCGATCGCCACTGCTGCTGACCGTTCCGGGTGGCACTACCTCGGCGTCTGCGACCACACCGCCATCCCAGAGCGATTGGTCGGCGCCATGGGTGCTGAGTGGTACGACACGGTGGCCACGCTTGGGTGGCTGGCCGGACAGACGACCAACGTCCACCTGCTGAGCCATGTGTTGATCCTCAACCAGCGCCACCCACTGCGTGCGGCCAAAGAGCTCGCCACCCTCGACTACCTCTCGGGGGGACGGCTCATCATCGGCGTCGGTGCTGGTCACGTGAACGAGGAGTTCGACCAGCTGAACGGGCCCGACGGCTACGCCGACCGTGGCCCAGCCACCGATGAGGCCATCGTGGCCCTCGCCGCCCTGCTGACCGACGAGGCGCCCACCCACGTCGGCGAACGGTGGCAATTCTCGGGGATGCACGTCTCCCCTCGACCCGTCCGCACCCCACGACCGCCCATTTGGGTTGGTGGGTCCACGCCACCGGCACTGCGTCGAGCAGCACGCCTCGGTGATGGCTGGTTGCCCCAGGGGACTCGACGGGCTGACCTGCCGGGGCAGATCGCCCAGCTCCGCGCCTACCGAGACGAGTTCCGAGATGGCGCGCCGATCGACATCGGCACGATTGCGGAGCCCTGCCACGTTGACCTCGGTGGTGGCCGTGACGGCTTGCCCAGCTACACCATGGTGGGCTCTGCAGAACAGATCGCTGCGTCGTATCGAGAGCTCATCGACATGGGGGTCAACCACCTCCAGATCGCTCTCCGCGCTCGTTCGGCAGGGGAGTTCGTCGAGCAGACCCTCGCCTTCGGCGAAACCGTCGGACCCCTCCTCACCAACTAGACCGCACCAGCAGCACTCGAGAACAAGGAGCACACCATGGCAGAAGGATTCACCGACCAAACCCACCTCTTGATCGGCGGCGAATGGCGCCCGGCATCGGGTGGAACCTACGAGGTCATCAACCCCGCCACCGAGGGCGTCGTGGCCCTCGCTCCCAACGCCACGGCCGAGGATGGCTTCGCCGCAGCGGCGGCGGCTCGCAAGGCGCAACCAGCCTGGGAGGCAACCTCCATTGAAGAGCGCAGCGCGCTCATGCAGAAGGCAGCTGCCGCCATCCGGGCTCGCTCCAAGGAACTCCTGCCCCTCGTGATCGCTGAGACCGGTGCCACCGCTCGAGTGGGGAGCCAGATGCAGGTTCCGGTGACCGCCGACCGATTCGAGCGCTACTCCCGGGATCCTCGCAGCGTGCTCCAAACCCCGCTGCTGCCGGCTCCAACTGCCGCCACCGCACTGGCCCCTGGAGGCCTCATCGGCGGCATGGTCAACCGCCAACCCGTTGGTGTGGCCGCCTGCATCACCTCCTACAACTTCCCCCTCGTCAACATGGCGGGGAAGGTTGCCCCTGCCCTCATCTCGGGGAATACCGTGGTGATCAAGCCCGCCCCGCAGGACCCGCTGGCCGTCATTGAGCTCGTCCGCATCTTGGACGAGGTGGGCTTCCCGCCTGGCGTCGTCAACCTCGTGACCGGTGCCGGTGCCGACGCGGCCGCAGCGCTCGTCGACTCCCCCGACGTCGACATGGTCTCCTTCACCGGGTCGACCCAGGTGGGCACCAAGATCATGGAGGCCGGCGGCAAGACCATGAAGCGCCTCCTCCTCGAGCTCGGCGGCAAAGGCGCAGCCCTCGTCTTAGAAGACGCGGACGTCAAGGCAGCCATTGGGTGCATCCAATCGGTGTGGGCCTTCCACTCGGGCCAAATCTGCACGGCACCAACCCGCGCCGTCGTGCACCGCTCCTTGGTCGAACAAATCGTCGAAGGCCTGAAGATGGTGGCCCCGTTCTTGAAGGTCGGTGACCCGACGTCCATGGACACCATCGTTGGTCCCGTCATCTCCGGCGCCCAGCGGGGTCGCATTGAAGCCCACATCGCCAGTGCTGCTCCCGAAGGTGGCGAGGTGCTCGTCGGTGGTGACCGCCCAGACTTCGAGCGTGGTTACTACGTGAACCCGACGCTCATCCTCGGCACCAACGACATGACCTGTGCTCGAGAGGAGATCTTCGGACCCGTGATCACCCTCATCCCCTTCGACGACGAAGAAGAGGGCATCGCGATCGCCAACGACACCGAGTTCGGTCTCTACGACTACGTCTTCTCCAAGGACGCTGGGACCGCGTTCCGGGTGGCCAAGCGCTTGAAGGCCGGCCACGTTGGCATCAACACCGCGCAGCGCAACCACGACGCCCCCTTCGGCGGCTTCAAGATGTCCGGTGTTGGTCGAGATGGGGGCGACTACGGTCTCCTCGCCTACACCGAGCCCCAGGCCATCATTTGGGGCGCATGAGCCACTGATGGACTTCCCCTCCACCCCGCTCCCGGATCGACGCCAGTCTCGCGACGCCGTGCTCGCCCAGCTGCGAGACCTGAAGCGCGATGACCGCAAGTGGGAGGAGGGGAAGGTCTTCGGGCTCGTCTACGACGCCGGCCCGGAGCACCACGCCCTCCTGCGAGACGCCATGGCGCTCTTCGAAGCAGAGAACGGCCTCAACGTCTTGGCGTTCCCGTCCATTGGCCTCATGAGCCACGACCTCGTGCAGTTGACGGGTCGACTCCTCGGTGCGAATGCCCATGGCACCTCGGTTGCTGGTCACCTCACCTCAGGGGGAACCGAGAGCCTGCTCCAGAGCGTCAAGGTTGCTCGCGACGTGGCTCGAGGGCGAGGCGTCGTTCGACCCAACATCATCTGCGCCACGAGCGCCCATGCGGCCTTCACCAAAGCAGGCCAGCTCTTCGACGTCGACGTCATTCGGGTGCCGGTGGGAGAGGACTTCCGGGCCGACGTTTCGGCAATGGAGGCCGCCATCACCCCCGACACCGCGATGGTGGTGGCTTCTGCGGTCTCCTACCCCCAAGGGGTCATCGACGACGTCACCGCCATCGGCGCGCTCGCTGCCGATCGCGGGATCCTCTGCCACGTCGACGCGTGCATGGGTGGGTTCTTCCTGCCGTTCTTGACCCAACTCGGTCGACTCGACGTCCCCTTCGACCTCTCGGTCCCCGGCGTCACCTCAATCTCCGCAGACCTGCACAAGTACGGCTACGCCTCCAAGGGTGTCTCGGTCCTCTGCTTCTCCTCCGAGGAGCTCGCACGCCACCAACTCTTCGTGACCAATGACTGGCTGGGCGGCTTCTACGCCTCCACCACCATGGCGGGCACCAAGCCCGCTTCCCCAATCGCGTCAGCCTGGGCATCGGTGATGGCGCTCGGGACCGAAGGCCTCCTCGAGCTCACCGCGGCAACCGATGACGCAGCAACTGCGATCAAAGATGCGGTGCGCGCCCACCCGGCGCTCCGCCTCGTCGGTGAGCCCGTCATGTCGGTGTTCGCCATCGCCGCGGAGAACAGCACCGCGCTCGACATCTTCGCCGTCGCTGAGCGCCTGGCCGCCGAAGGTTGGCACGTCGACCGGCAACACCATCCCGATTCCCTCCACCTCACCGTGCACGCCGGATCGGTCAAGGCAACACCCGCCTTCATCGATGCGCTCAACCGTGCGATCGCCGACGTGGGAACCACCCGTACCGAGAACCGATCCACCACCTACGCGACAGGAGACTGACGTGGCCTCTGCCCGATTCACCGAAATCGCTGCTGCGGTGCGCAACTGGGGTCGGTGGGGTGCCGACGACCGCATCGGCACGCTCAACTTGCTCGACGCCGAGGCCCGTCGACGGGGCGCTGCCAGCGTGGTGAGCGGCGAAGCGTTCCCGCTCGGTCTCGGCCTCGCTGCCGATCAGGGTATCCAGGCCGGCTTCATCCCCGGCCGCGTCGAACCAGATCGCATCATGACGGTGGTCAACGAACCTCTCTCGGCCGATCCCGACTGGATCTGCTCCTCAGAAGACCAGCTGACGATGGGTGTTCAGGCCGCCACTCACTGGGATGGACTCGGCCACGTCTCCTACGGCGGCACCCTCTACAACGGGTTTCCGGCTGCTTCGGTCACCACCGCCGGTTCCACCATCTTGGGGATCGAGCACCTCTCCACCGTCATTGGTCGCGGCGTGCTCCTCGACGTGGCCCGGGTGCACGGCACCGATGCACTCACCCCCGGCTACGCCATCACGCCCGCCGACCTCGACGCTGCGGTGGAGCTCGCAGGAGTCACGATTGCTCCCGGCGACCTGATCCTCGTCCGGACCGGTCAGCAAGCAGCCCTCGACCTCGACCCCACCACCCCCTACGGCCACCCCGGCCCAGGCCGCGACAAGATCGCCTACACCTTCCCCTCGGCTGGGCTCACCATGGAGACCGCCCTGTGGTTCCACGCCCACGACGTCGCCGCCGTCGCCAACGACACCTTGACCTTCGAGGTCTTCCCCGGAGAGAACGAGGAGGACTACCTCCCGGTGCACCTCTTGCACCTCGTCGAGATGGGGCTCACGCAGGGGCAGAACTTCTTCCTCGATCGCCTCGCCGCTGCCTGTGCGGGCGACGGCCGCTACACCTTCTTGCTCGACGCGACCCCACTCCCGCTGACCGGTGGCGTGGGGACGCCACTCAACCCGGTGGCCCTGCGCTAGTCCCCGAAGCGCCTGAGTCATCCTCTGGTCCAAGCCGTGGGGCGTGTGCTGCGCACCGAGGACACGTCGTCGCTCCACTGTGGACACGGTGCCCTTCGACGCAGGTCTCATGGGCGGCCTCACCAGAGAGCACGAAACCGACAACGGCTCCGATGAGGAAGAACCCTGCACCGAAGGAGAGCCAGATCACCGCAGGGCCGACCTCGGCGTGCGGCACGGCTGCTCGCGCGACGTGGAGGAGGCGAATCAGGGTAGGGGTGGCGACGCCGATCAGGAGAAGCCCAACGAGGCCGAGGGGCCATGCCTCGGCGTCGAGGAGCACCGCTGCAACGCTCCCGAGGATGAGTGCGGCTGCGCAGACTCTGGCCACGACGGCGATCCCGCCGTTGACTAGCCCTCCTTGGAGGAGGTCGACGAGGGGGATCGCACTTCGTCCAGCCACAATCCACGGGGATGCGCAGGCGATGAGGACGGCGACGCCACCGAGGACGATGCAGACCGCAGCCACCGCGGCCCGCTGCCGGCGATAGGGCGCGTGGAGTTCAGTCAGTGTGCCGCTCGTGCCTGGACGGCACGTTCCATGGCGTCGAGACCGGCGAGGATCGCCGAGCGACCGACCTCATCGAGCGTGGCGTAGGCAGCGACGACGAGCTCGTCGGTGAGCTCATCGGCGCGAGCGAGTGCCTCGATGTCGTGTTCCGTCACGGTCGGGGTGTCGTCGTCGGCCCAACCGAACATGCCCCACATCTCAGGTCGGCGCGCGAAGTGCGCCACCTTGGGGTCGACACCACTGGCCACCACGGCCACGAGGTGGGCACACCCGCGGTACTCGCGCAGCACCGTCGTCAACTGCAGCGCCCGAGCGGGGAGATCTTCGGCGAGTGGTTCAGCCGCGTACCCGGCGAAGAGCGGGTAGGCCGCAGCGTTCGCGATGGCGTAGGCGAGGACCTGCTCAGCAGCGGCGCAGTACGCCTCGAGGCCGACAACGTCGGCGAAGGTTGCCCGGGCGTACTCGTGCGCTGCGTCCATGTGGGCACGCGCCGCGACTCGAGGGGCCACCTTCGACTTCCCTTCGTTCCAGAGAAACTCGACAATGGAAGGCTTGAAGTATCCAAAGGCCGCACCCACCACCGCTGGCTCCACATCGCCGAGGACGCCACCTCGGCCAACGGCGTAGAAGGTGAAGGTATCGAGGCCGAGCGCCTCACCCTTGGCGGTGGTCTCAGGGGAGAAGTAGTAGACCCATCCGAGGTCGTTGATGCGGGTGCACGCGTCGTCGAGGAATTGAGCGATTGACATACCCCCATTCTTCCACCTCGCCCTACCGGGGTGTGTCGAGGCCACCCCCGAGGCCCAGAGTTCGGTACCCTGTGGCGGTGACGGTCGATACGGCGAGCATGACCACCTCGCAGCGCGAGCGGCGAGATCGGGTGATCGACGCCGCGATGCAACTCGCCGCAGAAGGCGGCTACGACGCCGTGCAGATGCGCGATGTCGCCACCAAGGCCGATGTGGCCCTCGGCACCGTCTACCGCTACTTCGGCTCGAAAGATCATCTGCTCGCAGCATCGTTAGCCTCGTGGGTTGAGCTCCTCTACATCCGATTCTCCGAACACCCTTCCTCCAAGGCCACGGCTGGCGAGCGGGTCCTCGACGTGCTCAACCGAGCGCTGCGGGCACTCGGCACCGCTCCGGTGCTCGGTGCGGCACTGTTCGCGTCGATCGCTTCACCAGATCCCCAGGTTGTCGCCTGTCAGCAACAGGTGATCTCCCTCCTCGACGCCATTGTCCTGCGGGCCATTGGCGACGATCCACCGGCAGACGTCGGTGACCGAGCCCGCATGATCGGCCACGTCTGGTACTCCGCACTCACGGGCTGGGTTGCTGGATGGTCGTCGCTCGAGCGCGTCGCCAGCGAGCTCGCCGTCGCCGTCGGGCTCCTCCTCCCCTGAAGATCCTCTCAGCGTGCTCCGCGCTGACCCTCAGGAACGACCGCACCGTGGCACCACCTCGACGCATGGCACTTGTAGGTTGAACACAGCACCGAGGGGGTGACGAGCATGGACAACCACGACGAACGAATTCCAAGTCATGGACCCCTCCTCCCCATCGACCACTGGCGACACCGGACCGGCGTGCAGATGGACGAGTTCTCCTTCCTCCACAACGACCATCGGACGGTGTACTCCGTGTCCTCGAGCGCTGCAGCCGAGGACGATGCGACTCCCCCTCTCTGGGCCTTCAACCTCCACGGCTACCTCGCTGGAGGCGAGATGTACGCCAGGGAGAGCGCGGCACTGGCGCAGCGTTTGGGCTGGCGCGTCGTCAACCCCTCCTTCGCCGGTTTCGGTGGATCAGACCCCCTGGCATGGGCGGAGCTGTCCATCGCTGCACTCGCCGAGCAGGTCGAAGCGCTTCGTCAGCACCTCGGTATTGGGCCCATCGTCTTGCTCGGGCACTCGATGGGCGCAGCGGTTGCCGTTGAGTACGCGGCCCGCTACCCGAAGACCACCATCGCCATCATCTACCGTGACGGCATCGCCACTCCCTCCTGGCAAGACCGCGAAGGCGTCATCCCAAGGCTGCTCGGGAAGGTCGCCCCCGACCTCGCCCCGCTGGCTGACATGGCCGTTGCTGTAGTGGCCGATCTCCCCGACCTCTTCGTCGGTCGTCTGGTGGCCACGCTCCGGTCGGTGATGCCCGATGTTCGCCGCAACTTGAAGACGATCGCCCACGCCGTGCCCTTGGGATCGATGTTGCTCGAGGTCGACCAGCGAGACCACGTGGCCAAGCTCAAGACCTCAGGCGTGCCGGTGCTGGCGGAGTGGGGATGCTTCGACCACCTGACCGATGCCCACGTTGCCGCCGAGTTCGCAGAGCTCTCTGGCACAGAGATCCAGTGGGTTCCCGGCGGCCACTCGTGGATGTTGGCTCGACCTGGCGGCCAAGCTGACCTCCTCGAGCACACCGAGGCAGGCAAGGCGTTCACGGTAGCCCTCACTGAGCGAGCGACGCGCCTCCGTCGTGCTCGCCGCCAACCAGCGCTCTCGGCTTAGGACCCGTCCCCTGCGGGAGCCTCGTCGTCTGGCTCACAGGGGAGCACCATCTGAAAGACCGCCCCGGGATCGTTGGTGACGGTCACCGTCCCGTGGTGGGCCGCGATGATCTCAGCGACGATGGAGAGACCCAAACCCGTTCCGCCCGTTCCCCGTACTCGCGAGGCATCGCCTCGAGCGAAGCGCTGGAACAAGGTGTCGTGCAGCTCGGGAGCGATGCCCTTGCCGTCGTCGCCAACGGTGACGATCGCCCCTGCGGGACTCGCGGTGCACCCGAGTCGAACGGAGGACGTCGCGTAGCGTTCTGCGTTGTCCACCAAGTTGCGGATCGCTCGTCGGAGCAGCTCTCGGTCACCGCGGACCCGAACGGGACCGATGCCGGTGGTCTCGACGCTCACGCGGCCAACCGATCGGAGGCGGCTCGCTTCAGCGAGGAGCAGGTCGTCGAGGTCAACGTCGCTCTCGCTCACCACAATGGCCTGCTCGTCAGCCTTTGCGAGGAGGAGGAGGTCGTCGACGAGTCGGTCGAGCCGACCAGCTTCATCGGCAACGATGCCGGTCATCTGCTCGACGTTCACCGATTCAGGATGGAGCTGCGCCAACTCGACCTGCATCATGATCGACGCCAGCGGACTGCGGAGTTCGTGACTGGCGTCAGCGACGAACCGTCGTTGCTGGAGGGACGCGCCTTCGAGGCGGGACAGCATGGAGTTCATCGTGGCGGCCAGTCGAGCGATCTCATCATCGCCAGGCGGAATCGACACGCGGTGAGTCAGTGCGGTTGTCGAGATGTCGTCCACCTCACGTCGAATGGCCTCAACCGGACGGAGCGCCCGCCCAATCACCCACCACGAGATGAGTGACGTCAAGACGATGACCGACGGCAGCACCAAGATGAACAACTGCAAGATGAGCAGACGTGTGGTGTTGGTCACGTCCCGAGTCGATGCAGCGGCGTAGACGACGACGGCGCCGTAGTGCACCGCCACGACCGAGAGACCCCGAGCGGTGTTGAGGGTGCTCCGGGCAGCGAAGGCTCGACTGATGGGGACGACCGTTGCCTGCGACCCGGGAAGAACTTGAGAAATCGGCGGGAGCCCCTGAATCGATCCAGAACTCGCCACCACCGAACTGCCGATCACCGTGACGACTTGGATCGCCGAACCTGGGGCTGCAGCGGATGCTCCCGGCAAGAGGCCTTCGGCGAGCCCTGCTTTCGTCGCCGCCAATTCTCGATTGAGGGTGGCCACGATCTGGCTGTCGAGCGTCCGGTGCACCACGACGACGAGTCCTGCCCCGACGAGCAGAATCGACGCTGCGGCGATCGTGGTTGCAGCAACAGTGACGTTGAACCGCACCGAACCACGCCGGTGCAGACCGAGCGTTCCCGCCATGGGGTCAGGCCTCGGTGTTCACGCGGTAGCCAATTCCCCGCACCGTCTCGACGGTGTTGCGACCGAAGGGGCGGTCGACTTTCTTGCGGAGGTAGCCCACGTAGACCTCCACGATGTTGAGATCTCCATCGAAGTCCTGACCCCAGACATGGTCGACGACCTCTTGTTTGGTGACCGCTGCACCATTGGCGGCGAGGAGGAACTCCAAGAGCGCGAACTCGCGTGGCGTGAGGTCCACCGCAACATCGCCACGACGACAGCGGTGCTCCACCGGATCGAGCGTCAGATCCCCAACGGTGAGCAGCCCGGCTCGAACGCCCTGGCGACGACGCAGGAGCGCCTGAACTCTGGCGACGAGTACGACGGCGGAGAAGGGCTTGCGCAAGAAATCATCGGCACCGGTGTCGAGGGCCTCTGCCTCGTCGTACTCACCGTCTTTGGCCGTGAGCATCAGAATTGGCGTCGTCACGCCGCCGGCGCGGAGCTTCGCGCAGATGGCGTACCCATTCATGCCCGGCAGCATGATGTCGAGGATGATGGCGTCGAACTTCTCGTGCAGTGCTACGTCGTAGCCGGCAGTTCCATGGTCCTTGTGGATGACCTCCAAGCCGTTCTCCACGAGGAGAGCGACGACGGAGTTCGCCAAATTGACTTCGTCTTCAACGAGCAGCACGCGCATGGCTTCAGTCTCGCACTTGAAGGCGCCGACGCGTCAGACCTTGACGTAGATCTGACCGTTCTCCACCGTCACCGTGTACTCCGTCAATCCAGCGACCGCAGGACCCACTTCGACGCTGCCGTTGGCAGGGTTGAACTGGCTACCGTGGCACGGACACACGAGGAGGTCTTGACCCTGGGCGTAGGAGACGGGGCATCCTTGGTGGGTGCAGGCAGCGTTGAAGGCCACGAACTTCCCCGCCGTTGGCTGCAGCACGATTCCGGGGGCGCCACTGCCATCGGGGACAGTGAACGTGGCGGAGCCACCAACGGGCACGCTCGCCGCCGCCCCAATCGCCGCACCGTTCGGGGTCGTCGTGCCGGTGTTGCCGCTCGGAAGCGTGACCGGCGTCGTCGTGGACGTCGGGGCGGCGTTCGACTTCCCAATCGTGGCCGTCGCCACACCCGTGACCACTGCAGCCGCAGCGGCAGCGGCAGCGGCAGAGCCACCGAGGACGACCTTGCGGCGGTCTTCAGCGTTGGGCGTACGCCTCGCGATGATCGAGGCGTGATCGGCGACGAGGAACGGGCAGCCCTTCGGCGTGCACGTGGCTGAGGTCGCCTTGCACATGTTCCGGGCCGTCGCGTTGCCACAGACTGACCGCACCGTCCCGAAGGTGACCGCCACCACCGTGGGGTCCTCGGCCTTCTCCTTGGCGGCAGCTCGCGCCGTCACCCAGGCGTCGACCGAGAGGACAGGGGTGCCACCGATGATGAAGGGAACGAAGGCCATGCAGTAGATGAGGTCCGAACCGAGGTAGTAGGGGTTCGTGTGGAACGAAATCACGAGGAAGAGACTGAACGCGATCACCGCACCGCCGAGGGCGGCGATGCGCCCCCACAATCCGATGAGGAGCCCGAGTCCAACAGCGAGTTCCCCGAACGCCATCAACCATCCAAGTGGCGTGGAGAACTGGAGGAGGTGCCCGAGGAGGAACGTCAGTGGCGAGTGGCCATCGGCGTGGAGCATCTGCGCGTAGATGCCACCCGCAGAGTTCTTGTCGAAGAACGCTGGGTTCGCCATCTTCTGCAACGCAGCGAAGGTGAAGGTGACGCCGAGGAACAGTCGGAGCGGGAGCAGCGCCCACCCCGCCAACGCCCAACCGCGAGGTGGTGGGCCGACGACCAGCGGCTGGGGCGCGGTCTGCGGGCGAACGGAACGAGTGCGTTGGGCCATCTCTCCATCTTCGCGCAACCCGGTCAGCGCGCGACGTGAATGAGATGACGAGCATCACCGGCGAAATCAGACAGACTGCACGAGTGATGCAAACGATCATCAACCACCTCCAGGCCGTTTCTGCACCGTTCGTGTACCTCATTGTGGGCGCGTTGGTCTTCGCTGAGGCAGCCCTGCTCGTTGGATTCGTCCTGCCCGCTGAAATCGCGGTCACGACCGGTGGGTTCCTCGCCAACCACAACGGCGCACATCCGCACGGCTCGGTCAACCTCGGCGTGCTCATGGTGATCGTGGTGGTCTGCGCGATTGCCGGGGATTCGACGGGGTACTACCTCGGGCTCCGTTTCGGAGATCGCATCTTGCAGATCAAGTTGCTGCAGCACTACCGCGCCGCGATCGACAACGCACTCGCGCTGCTCCGGCGTCGAGGTGCGTGGGCCGTCTTCTTCGGCCGCTTCTCAGCGTTCCTTCGGGCAGTGGTGCCGAGTTTGTCGGGGATTTCCAAGATGCACTACCGAACGTTCTTCACCGCCAACGCTGCAGGAGGTCTGCTGTGGGGCGTGTTGTTCTGCTACCTCGGCTACGCCTTCCACGCCGTCGTCGACAAGTACGCCGGAACCGCGGCGTGGTGCATCTTGGCCCTCGTCGTCGCCGTTCTCCTCGGGCTCCACATCCGAAAGAAGTTCGCCGAGCGACGCGTGGAGGCGGCCTACGAAGCCGCTCATCCCCTCGCCGAGCAGCAGGAGAACTAGCGGGTTGCGCGGAGATGCGCAGCCAACGTTGCGAATGCCGCTGCCGCATCTCGTCCACCGGCATCGGTTGTGCTCCAGGTCACGCCGCGCCGCCCCCGAGACCGGTCGACGTTGAACAGCCCCGTTCGATAGGCGAAGGTCCCGTGGCGGTAGCCGTCGAGGATCCCGTCGTAGGTGTAACGGAGTGGACCACTGCGCGCAGTGAGTTGGTGGCGGGCTGCGAGGAGCTCGATCAGTCCACTCGTCGACTGGCCTGGTCGAGGGGTGTTGTGCGTCATCACCACGGCAACACCCTCGATGAGCGATCCACGACCGGCTTCCGGATCGAACAGGTTGGGAAGGCTCCCGTGGCGCGCGCGACGCGGAATGGCCCACGTTCTGCCGAATGCCCAGAACTGGAACGGCACGGGATCAACGACGACGGAGATCGACACGCCGTGGTGCGCACGACCAACCAACTGGAGCACCTCGAGGAACCGTCGAGGAACCGGTCGCGAGGGCCAGCGGCGGCGGGTGCGGAGTCCAATGGGGTTGAGCGCACCCACGAGCACACTCAGGAGCGATCGACTGCCCGTGCGGCCTGCTGCGGCAATCCGTTGGCCAATCACCCCGGCATCGGCGCCGTCTGCAGCCGTCGTTATCGCCAGCGCAATCGCTCGGTCGAGGTCGTCGACCATCGGCGAGAGCCCCAGCGAAATCGCCGTTGCCGGGACACCAGTCGCGAGGAGCGCGCTGGCGCCGAGAACATGCGCGGCGAGGAGGTTGTCGAGGGCACTGCAGGCATCGTCGATCGCCAGACGCCGAAAAGGCGGGTGGCTTCCACAGAGGTAGCCCTCCACAACCCATCGAACAGGGTCGTGGATGGTCTCCCAGCGCTCGACGAGGTCCCCGAGCGCAGTGGCCACCTTGGCAACGAACGCCGCGAACTGCTCTGGGGCCCCGGGGAGCAGCCAGAACTCCTGACCGAGTGCTGCTGGGACACAGCCATCGCTGAGGCGAAGCTCGACGGCAATGGAGCGATGTCGCAGTTCCGTCAAGAGCGCTCGGTAGTGAGCAACCGTTGCTGCATCGAGCGCGTCGAGTGTCGGGGCGAGCCGCGCCCAGTCCACAGGAATCACCACGTGATCGGGACGGAGCGCATCGAGGAGGTGGAAGAGGTCGTCGAGTCGATCCCAGAGATCAGCGCCAACTCCCGACGCCGGCACTCGGGCCAACGCTTCGCCGACCTTCCATGAATTGGCGGGCTCCCCGGGGCCGTTGAGACCACCGTCGACGCCGAAGCCACCGAGCACCACGCCGACAGATCGAGTTGGTTGATCGGGGCGGGACTCCACGATGTCAGCATTGCACGAGACACTCTCGCTCTGGCTCGACCGGCTAGCGTCGCACCTGTCCCGACTCGCCCGATGCGCGAGTCTCACCCTAAGGAGCAGCCATGGCAGACGAAGTCCTCCGCGAGCGACGCGGCCACATCGACATCTTGACGATCAACCGTCCAGAAGCGCGCAACGCAATGAACCGCGCCGCTGCTATCGCCTTGTCGACCTTCCTCGACGAAGCTGAGGACGACGACAACGTCTGGGTGGTCGTCCTGACTGGCGCTGAGGACAAGGCGTTCTCCGCAGGCATGGACCTGAAGGCCTTCGCAACTGGTGAATTCCCCATCACCGACAAGGGATTCGGCGGCTTGACCCAGCGCTCCTTCTCGAAGCCGCTCATCGCTGCGGTGAACGGCTCGGCCCTCGCAGGTGGCTTTGAAATGATGCTGTCGTGCGACATGGTCATCGCGGCAGATCACGCCAAGTTCGGCATCCCCGAAGTCAAGCGTGGACTCATCGCCGGCGCCGGTGGCCTCATCCGTCTCCCAAAGCGCGTCCCGATCGCCGTGGGCTTGGAAATGGCGCTCACCGGTGAGCCGATCGACGCCACCCGTGCCGCCCAGCTCGGTCTCGTGAACCACGTCGTGCCGAGCGCCGAGGTCCTCAGCCGTGCGATCGCCCTCGCCGAGACCATTGCCGCCAATGCTCCCCTCGCCGTGCGACGCTCCAAGGAGATCATGGTGTCAGCCGCTGATTCGAGCGAAGCCGATGCTTGGGCGTCGAACAACGCTGCCTTCGCTGAAATCGGTCAGAGTGCTGACGCGCTCGAAGGTGCCGTTGCCTTCGCCGAGAAGCGGCTCCCGAACTGGCAGGGCAAGTAGTCATGACCGCAACGCTCAACCACCTCGCCGACGGCCTCACGGCGACGCGCCTCACGCTGCACGTCCTCGCTGCTGCGGTCTGGGTTGGTGGACAGATCACGATGCTGGGCCTCGTTGGCCCCGCTCGTGGTCTGGCGAGTGACGCACCAGCGACACTCGCCAGAGCGTTCAACCGTCTCGCCTGGCCGGCATTCTTCCTCCTCCTCGCAACGGGCCTATGGAACGCGCAAGCCGTCGGGAAGGGCACGACCGCGTGGAATGCCGTCTTCGGCGTGAAGATGACCTTCGTCCTCCTCTCTGGACTCGGTGCCTACCTGCACGCCCGAGCAACGTCGAAGGCCCAATTGGCCATATGGGGTTCCATTTCCGGCGTTGCCAGCATCGCTGCACTCGCCTGCGGTGTGCTCCTCGCCGGCTGAACGACCTGCCCGATCCGGGGCCAAGGGCTACAGTGAGCCTGAGGCCCCGGATATCGGAGCTCGATTTGAAGGAGTCACATGGTCGCCAACATTGCAGGTCCCGACCTCGTCATCGTCCTCGTCGTCATCGCCGCCGTCCTGATCGGCGGCAAGCGAATCCCGCAGCTGGCGCGGTCCCTCGGATCCGCCAAGAGCGAGTTCGAGAAGGGCATCAAGGACGGCGCTGAGCCGAAGCCTGACGAGGCGCAGCAGGACGAGAGCGCCAAGTAGCACCCCGAGTGGTGTGAGGGCCAACCGTCACCCTCACACCCCTACCGAACCGTCCGCAGCGTCCACTATGTTGGAAGGCGTGAACGACCCCGTGGACAACCCTGGATCAGGGCTTGTGCGAAGCCGCACAAGTCGTACTCGTCGGAACCTTGGCCTTGCAGCCTTGGTACTCACCCCGCTGCTCTTGTCGAGCTGCACCGTGCCGGGCTTCGGCGCGGCCAGCGGAGTCACCGACGCTTCCCATAAGACCTACAAGCTCTGGCAGGGCTTCATGATCACCGGCCTCATCGTTGGTGGACTCACCCTGTTCCTGATCGTGTACGCAGCGCTGCGGTATCGCCGCAAGAGCGATGCCATCCCACGACAGACCCAGTACGTGACGTGGATTGAAATCCTCTACACCGTCATCCCGACGATCATCGTCGGCGTCTTGTTCTACGTCACCATCGTGGTTGAGAATCCTGAAGTTGCTCGGGTTGCGCACCCACCAGCGAAGATCAACGTGGTGGCCTTCCAGTGGGGATGGCGCTTCTCCTACCCGGGGTACCCGAACATCTCCACCGTCGGCCAAACCACGCAGAATCCCGTGATGGTCATGCCCGTCGGCGAGACCGACGCCGTGACGCTGACCTCGCTCGACGTGATCCACGGCTTCTACGTCAAGGAGTTCAACTACTCCGAGTACGCCCAGCCCGGTGTGACCAACCGATTCGACCTCCACGTCGACAAGGTTGGTTCCTACCAGTCCCAGTGCACCCAGCTGTGTGGGCTCTACCACTCGCTGATGTACTTCAAGGTGGTCGCGATTCCTGCTGCCGACTACCACGCATGCCTCACCAGTGCCAGCGACGGCGCAACCTTCGTCGCCTGCGCCGAGAAGGCGCTCGCCACCGCTGGATCCCAAATGACCGCCACCGTCCGTCCGACCCAAGGAGCCCTGAGCCACCATGGTTGATGTCCTCGAACCACAAACCCACGCCCACGATGACCACGGGCACGATGAGCACCATGGTCCCAGCGGGATCATGAACTGGTTGACCTCCACCGACCACAAGGTCATTGGACTCAACTACACCGTGACCTCGATCATCATGCTGGTGATCGGTGGGGCGTTCGCGATGATCATTCGCGCCCAGCTCACCACCCCGAACGGCAGCGTGGTGACGCTCGCGCAGTACAACGAGCTCTTCACCATGCACGGATCGGTGATGATCTACCTCTTCGCCGGACCGTTCGCGTTCGGTGGTCTCGCCAACTACATGGTCCCCATCCAGATCGGGGCACCGGACATGGCGTTCCCCCGTCTGAATGCCCTCAGTTACTGGCTCTACCTGACCGGTTCCATCACGATGCTCCTCGGCTTCACCGTCGCCGGTGGAGCTGCGAACTTCGGGTGGGTTGGCTACGCACCGCTGTCGGATGCCTTGAACGCCCCCGGCGCTGGTGCTGACCTGTGGATTGGAGCCCTGCTCCTCACTGGATTCTCCGCAATCTTCACCGGAGTCAACCTGGTCGCCACCATCTTCTACCTGCGAGCCCCCGGCATGACGATGTTCCGGATGCCGATCTTCACCTGGAACATGCTCGTCACCGGAATCTTGATCCTGCTGGCGTTCCCGGTCCTCACCGCTGGCCTCGTCATGCTATACGCCGACCGCCACTTCGGCACCCACATCTACGACGCCCACCACGGCGGCGTACCGATTCTCTGGCAGAACATCTTCTGGTTCTGGGGCCACCCTGAGGTGTACATCTTGGCCCTGCCGTTCTTCGGAATGGTGACCGAGATCATCCCGGTCTTCTCCCGCAAGCCACTCTTCGGCTACAAGGGCATGGTCTTCGCAACGATCACGATCGCAGCGCTTTCGACCGGTGTGTGGGCCCACCACATGTTCACGACCGGCACCGTGCTCCTGCCCTTCTTCTCCTTCATGACCTACCTGATCTCGATTCCCACCGGTATCAAGTTCTTCAACTGGATTGGTTCCATGTGGGGTGGGCAGATCAACTTCACCGCAGCGATGCTGTTCGCCCTCGGCTTCTTGATCACCTTCCTCATCGGCGGTATCACGGGCATCATCTTGGCCAGTCCGCCGCTCGACTTCTTCACCCACGACACCTACTTCGTCGTGGCCCACTTCCACTCCGTGGTGATGGCCCTCGTCATCGGTGGAATGGCCGGCATCTACTACTGGTTCCCGAAGATCACGGGTCGATTCCTGAACGAGCGCATCGGCAAGACCCAGTTCTGGTTCTTGTTCCTCGGTTCAACCCTGTTCGTGATGCCTGGCTACCTCTTGGGCCTCAAGGGCATGCCCCGTCGTATGGCGGTGTACACGCTCCACCCTGAGTGGCAGCATTTGAACACGCTCTCCTCCATTGGTGCGTGGATGATCGGATTCTCGACCATCCTCTTCGTGATCAACTTCTTGAAGACGATGCGGAGCCCGAAGACGGCTGGACCGAACCCTTGGGATGCTCACACCCTCGAGTGGTTCACCACCTCGCCGCCCCCGCACCACAACTTCTACGCGCTGCCCAACATCCGCTCAGAGCGCCCGACGTGGGACTACTACCACCCAGACGCACCAGCACTCACCCACGATGACCACGACCCGAGCCACATGCCCGGCGCTGCACAAGGAGCCACCAAGTGAAGACTGAAGCTCGACTCCTGCTCGGCCTCGGCGTGTTCGTCCTCGTGATGGGCATCGTCTACGGCATCTGGTCCAAGGAACTGAGTGGCACCGTGATGCTCATCGGCACCGGTATCCTCGGCATCTTCCCGGGCCTCTACTACCGCTACTGGAGCAAGCGGATGGCCGAGCGCCCTGAGGACACCGACGCAACCGTGGTCGCAGGAGCTGGACTCATCGGCTCCTTCCCCGGATCGTCCATCTGGCCGTTCGTTCTCGGAATGGGCTGCTGGCTCATGGTGCTGGCGCTCGTCTTCGGCTCCTGGCTGGCCGTGGTCGCCATTCCGACCATTACCTTCGCCCTCGCCGGAGCAACGGCTGAAGGCCGCCGCGGCGGCGCAGCGAGCCACTGATTCGCTCGTTCTCCGCCCACGTCGTGGGCGGAGACTCGATCGATCGCTATCGATCGATCCGTCTGCGTGCACTAGAGGATGCTCCTCACGCATTCACGACGACCCTCGCTGAAGCAGCAGCACTCACTGAGCACGACTGGCGGCAACGACTCGACGACCATCAGGTGCTCGTCGCTCACGAGAACGGCCGAGACGTCGGTCTCGCCGTGCTGTCCCTCGATGACGAGGGTGAAGCTTTGGCCCGAGCGCTCTTCTCGGTGTGGGTCGACCCCGCCGCTCGTCGCGTTGGGGTCCTGCGGACACTCGTGGACGCTGCTGATCGTCTCGCCGGTGCAGACGGTGCCCACCGTCTCGTGCTCTGGGTGAAGCCCGAGAACGCCGAAGCGGTGACCGCCTACGAACACCTCGGATTCACATCGGTCCGAGTGGAACCTGAAGGGGACGAGAACGAGGGAGAACTCCTCATGGACCGACCGATCACGACGAGGCGCAGACCTGCCTGAAGACGTTCACGTCGCCACCAGAACCGGCGCTCGGCGCACAGGTCGTCGTCTGCGCTCTCGTCACCACGATGAAGTCTCGGGTCCACCCATTGAGGTAGATAGAGGGATCATGGGATTGGCCTGGGAGCTGCGTCGTGAGGTGCCCGCCGGGACGTCGAGTGGTGTCGAGCGAGGGCCAGTAGGGGTTGATGTCGAGTTCCATCGCGGTCCGGACCCCTTCTCGCACGAGCACCGCAGCGAGATCGCCTGGTAGCGCGTGCATCGAACCGACGTAGTAGAGGTTCCCCTCGGCATCGGTTCCGACCGCACTCCGAGCCACGGTAGGAGAGTTACCGATGGTTGATCCCCAATTGCCCCAGACTGCCGTAGAGACGGCTCTACCTCGGTCGACGAGCAGGGTGAGGTTCTGCCGCACAGACAGGACCTGCTTGGCAGGGATCGGTACGCCGTGGTTCCACGCGCCGACGGCAAAGGTGCCATCGCTGTAGAGCACCAGGGATGCTGCATCATTGCGCAGCGGGTGAATGACGACCCCATCGACCATGAAGCCACCCTGATCAGCTGGGTGCTTGAAGCCACCGTTGAACACCCCGACGAGTGAAATGCGCTCTTGGGCCGTGATGGCGTTCCCCGCTCCCGCTGGAACCTGTCCGGGCTTCGTCACTGGGTCTTCGGATCCCACGTGGAGAGCGAGGTGGACCTGCCCAACCCGGAAGCGGGCGGTCGTCACCAACGCACCATCAGGCAGCGTGGTGCTCCGCTGTTCTGCGATGACCCCGTCGACACTCGTGGTGAGCGGATGCCAAGTGGGATCCTTTGGAGCGAGCGGGTGCGTTGGAACTGCCGTTGCCGTCAGGACAACTGGGGTCATGGCCGCACTCGTTGCTGGACCGCCACATGCAGCAGTGACCACACTCACGAGGAGTGCGGTCGCTGCGATGCGAAGCTGTGCGATGGGAGACCTAGCGGTCGACGACTCGGGCACCGGTGGTTGCATCGCTGGATTCGACCACTTCTTCTGCCTCGGCCACGACCGCAGCGGCGATGAAGGTCGGCACGGGGGTGGCGTCGAGTTCGTGGTGCACGTCACCGGGGCGAACCGGAGCTTGAGTGGCAACGTACTCACCCTCTGCCGTGCGCACGACGTCGTTCGGTCGCTTCCGCTTACCCATGTTCGCCCCGCCACCTTGGAGTTCACGACAAATCTTGTAGGTGACCGGGTAGGCGATGAGCGGAATGAGGATCGTCAGTACTCGCATGGTCCACAACACGGTGTTCAAACTCACATGGAAGTAATTGGCGAGCACGTCAGTGGACGAGGCGACGAACAGCGTGGCGAGCAGAGCAAAGAAGGCAACTCCGAAGGCCGTGCGCTTCGGCACGTCGCGAGGACGGTCGAGGAGATGGTGGATCTCGTTGTCCCCACCGAAGAACTTCCGTTCGAGGATCGGCCATGCCATCGCAATGTTGAAGACGATGCCAGGGAAGATCACGGCTGGGAAGGTGACCTCGAAGGGGATGGTGTGTCCCCACGCGTTCCACTCCCACGCCGGGAAGATACGGAGCAATCCGTCGAGGAAGCCCATGTACCAGTCGGGCTGCACGGCGTAGGAGATGTTCGATGGAATGTACTGACCGAACTGCCAGATTGGGTTGATCTGGGCGAACGCTCCGAGCAGCGCCGTCACACCGAAGGTCATGAACAAGAAGCCCTGCGTCTTGAAGATGAACACCGGGAACATCGGCGAGCCAACGACGTTGCGCTCCGTCCGACCCTTACCGGGGAACTGCGTGTGCTTCTGGCGAACGAGTAACGCGAGGTGTGCTCCGACGAGACCCAAGATGATGAGTGGGACGAGCAGCACGTGGATGATGAAGAACCGAGCGATGACCACCTGACCCGGGAAGTTTCCACCGAAGACGAAGTAGCTCAGGTAGGAGCCAACGACCGGCACCGACAGCATGATCGAGTCGGCGATCCGGATACCGGTACCCGATACGAGGTCATCGGGGAGTGAGTAGCCGAGGAAGCCGTTGGCGATCGCCAAGATGAGCAGGGTCGTCCCCACGAGCCAGTTGGTCTCACGGGGCTTCCTGAACGCTCCAGTGAAGAACACACGTGCCATGTGGACCACGATTGCGCCGACGAAGATGTCACAGGCCCAGTGGTGCATCTGCCGCATGAGGAGACCGCAACGCACGTTGAAGCTCATGTTGATGGTGGACATGAAGGCCTGGGACACCGTGTCCCCGCGCAGCGGCTTGTAGGGGAAGTTCATCGGCACCTTGACGAGTCCCTGGGAAGGAACGAAGTACAAGGTCAGGAAGATTCCCGTGATGAGCAGAATCACGAAGGAGTACAGCGCGATTTCACCCAGCATGAAGGACCAGTGGTCGGGGAAGATCTTGTCGAGGAAGGTGCGCCCTCCCTTGGCGATCCCAAGGCGCTCATCGAGTTCGGCGACTGCGTCGCCAACCTTGCCGTAGGGCCCAGCTGCTTCCTTCGCTTGGCGCTTTGTACGCGGCTTCAACACTGCGGTCATGGACGCTCCCAGTAGCCAGGTCCGACGGGTTCGTTGTATCCACCTGCAGCGATGAGGAAGCCCTCACTATCAGCTGCAAGGGGAAGTTGTGGCAGCGGTCGTGGTGCAGGACCGAACTGCGGAAGCGCGCCATTGCGCACGTTGAACATCGATTGGTGACACGGGCACACGAGGAGTTCGAGTTGCTGTTCGTAGAGACCCACCGGGCAACCGAGGTGGGTGCAGAGTTTCGAGTAGGCGACGTAGCCGCTCGGCGTCCAAGACTCACGCCCCTTCTTCGTGGTGAAGGGTTCGTTCTGCACTCGAATCAAGATCGTTTGGTCAATCGCTTGACCATCGTCGGTGTTCTCCAGACCTTGTGGGTACACCGTCAAGACGCCACCGACGGCCATGTCGGTGATGTGCACCGGGTTGCCGTTGATGTCGACGAGTCGCTGACCCTTCTTCCAGTCCGTGACGGCGAGTTTGTCGCCGGGGAGCGGTCCGAGGGAGCGAACCAGTGGGAACAGGGCCACGATCGAGAACACGCCAAGAGATCCTCCAAGGAGCGTCCCGAGGACCTTGCGACGCTTGATCTCACCAGCGCCACGCTCCATCAGCGCTGCGGCGAACGCCGAGCGCTCCGATTCGGTGGATGCCAAGGCATGGCGTTCTTCGACGAATGGTCCACGAGGGAGGAGGTACTTACCCCAGGCGATGAATGCTGCACCCATGGCGAGGAGGCCGAGACCCAGGAGGGCTCCGTAGGTCCAGTAGGCCGCGTTCTGCCAGTAGCAGACACCGAAGCCGACGAAGGCTGCGATGCCGACGAGCAGCAGCGCCGAGATGGCCTTCTCAACCCCCTTGGGGTTCTTCGCAAGCGGCTGCATTTGAGGAGCGTCTACGGACACCGTCGTGATGTCTGCTGCTCCGTGGTCGTTCAGATTCTCACTCACTGCGATCTCCAACCCAGAAGGACACGAGCATCAAGCCACCAACACCGAGTGCGAGGCCAATGAAGCCTTCAGCGACGGGTCCGAGGCCTCCCATACCCACACCACCGATGTTGGTGGGCTTCTGGATGGACTCGGCCACGTAGGCCGTGATGTCACGGACCTGCGAGTCGGTCAGGTTCCCAGTGAACCGGGGCATGTTGCCCGGACCGGTCCGAATGGCGTCGACGATCTGCGTCGGCGTTGCGACGTGGAGCGATGGAGCGTACGTCGATGACGCAAGGGCGTCGCCACCACCGGTGATGGTGTGACATGCCGCACAGTTGAGCGCGAACAGATCCTGTCCAACGGTCAGGTTCGCTCCGTTCAGGTTCGCCGACGGGATGTACGGGGTCGCAGGCTGCAGCGAATTGACCCATGCTGCGATGGCGTTCGATTGGAAGACCGTCAGGCGAGGCTGACGGCGCATCGCTTGGACGTCACGGGGATTGGCCGCTGGCATGCGACCAGTCGTCACCCAGAAGTTGATCGTCGCTGGCCCAAGACCCGTCAAATCCGGGTAGTTGCCCGTCGTTCCATTCGGGAGCACGCCATCGGCGTGGACGCCGTGGCACGAAGCGCAGTCCTGCATGTAGAGCTGCTGTCCGAGCGGAATCAGTGAGCTTGAGGGCAGTTCGTAGAGGATGTCGGCATTGCCGTAGGCAACCAGTTCGCCAGCAGCGTTGTAGCACTGCACATCGGAGTATGCAGTTCCTGCGTTCTTCTTGGCGGTGTCGCCATTCTCATTCACGAGGTTGGCGGG
>Ga0007813_1000039_pt1 | contig 49105 bp, 65 predicted proteins | sample CryBogCBE29Jun09_FD_71194 | JGI IMG/M metagenome (GOLD analysis project Ga0007813, IMG submission 71194) | Freshwater microbial communities from Crystal Bog, Wisconsin, USA - CBE29Jun09 | ecosystem: Environmental > Aquatic > Freshwater > Lake | place: Crystal Bog, Wisconsin, USA | collected... | reverse complement strand
TTTTTTTCTTTCTTTCTATCCAAGCAAGTTTCATTTTTAACTTGTGTTCTTCTGATTTTGGTTTACCTTTTCTTATCTCTGATAGCTTCTTTTTTGTTTCTTCGAATAACTTTTTACCTTTTTTTGATTGAGATAATTTCATTTTTGCTTCTTCTTACATAGGAATTCCCTTATTCCAAGATTTTGTTCCTTTTTTAGTTTTGGAAATTTTGTCTTTTGTGTTGTTTGAGTGCTTCTTACCATAAAAACTATTTTTTTACCTAACTTTGATTCTGATTTCTTTTTCCTAGTATCTTCTGGTTCTATCCTACCTGTCAATGCTTTAGATATTTTACTTTTTGTTTCTTCTGAAAGAGTGTCGACATATTTTGGATGATTTTGTCCTGCAGATGTTGATCCTATGTAGAATTTAGGTAATTTATCACCACTATAAGTAACTAAGTATGTAACATATTTCATATGTAAATATAAATTAAAATTTTAATATATATAAATTAATTAGTTCTAAAACTTCATCTGGAGTAGCATCAGTGCATAAGTCAAAATCCTTTGGTCTCTCATTATTTAGAAAGTCTCTAACCGCACCACCTACTACAAACAATTTTTTATGATGTTGTTTGAACAATTGATGTAAATCTTTAACAGATTGTGTAATAATATTCCACATATCACTTTTACTTTCTAAAAATTCATTGTATTTAGTATTATCATCTTGCAAATGTAGTCAAAATTTTAATATATATGGACAAAGAAGATCAGGTCGTGGATATTTTAATGGTGTAAAAACTAATATATAAGTAATGAGACATATAAAACTATTTGAGGATTTTAAACAAAAAAATATCACAACTGATGATATAATTGAATGTATAAATAATGGTGGAGTTTTATATGCAACTATTATTAAAAATTTTCCAGATAATGATCCAGAAATACCATTAAATCCAGTAAGTGTGGATAATGAAGGAACAGTAACGGTAGAATTAGATGGGAAAAACTATGAGGTTGAATTAAGACATGTAGATAAAATAGAGTGGAGATAATAATAAAAATAATAAATTAAATATGGAACTTTTAACTAAATCTGGTGGTTCAGTTGAGCTTGTTGTAAGTAAATCGAGTTTAATTGGAACGAGATTAATATTAAATATAGACCAAAGTGCTAACATCAAAAATGGTGAAGGTGAGGCAGCAATTGCTTTAACCTCGGATGAATGTAAAGAATTGATAGCTGGTCTAAATGAATTTATTAGATTATTAGAAGGTCAGGATTACGTGCTTACTGCAAAAAGTGTAGTTGATTTAATAGCTCAACCTGAAGTACAAGAAGTTATGAAAAAGTTAGAAGATGAAGGTAAGATTAAAAAATTAGAAATAAAAGAAGTACCATTAAGCGCTAGATTAATGAGATAACTGTTAAATTAATATTTTTTCAATCTTTTCATTCCTTAACTCAGCCATATCTATATCCCAATCACGTAAATAAGAGTGAGGTAGATGATCCCTAAATGATGGTATGAGTTTAGTCCAACGCTCATCTAAAGATGAATATTCAAATCTTGCATTAAAGATAAATGAATGATATGGTATCTCAAAATCTTTATAAAAATCATCTAAGAAATTAACAAACTCTTCCAATATTTTTTGTTCTGAATCATAGTTTTCATTTTCATCATCAACCAATCCCAATTGACTATTTGGAGTATAAAAAGTTACTTCATCACGAACATCATCTAAGACATGTGAATTACCAAAAGGTCTTTTATAACACATCATAATTGCATTATCTTTATAATCATCAAAGTCAAGGTATAAAAAACGAAGTAATCCCATATGATAATCCTTGATATTATGTTTATCTAAAGTGGATTGAGAGGGTTTACCTATCATACTAATGAACTGCATGCAAACAAATAAACGAGAGAGTTCTTCTATGTCTTTAATATGCGGATTATCTGATAGCTTCCAAACAAGTTGAGGACTATAATAGCTTGATTCTGATTTGCTAGAGACCAAACTATTTATCTTCTCAATATCACTATCTGTAATAGAGAATTTTTGGTCTTTGACCAGTCCGTAATTTCCGTAAAAATAAGCTGAATTATACATAAATTTTATTTAAAAACAACAGCCCCGTTACGGTAGTAATCAGAGGTCCGGTCTTGTCGAAAGATAATTAGTCTTCCCCAGGTTAACCTGACTAAATCTGTTTAGACATCAGTGTAACGACTGACCAAAGTGAGTTTCACTACCTACAAAGCTTTAAAACGGAGTATGAATCCCGTTGCATCATTGTTGTCCTACAGATAACTGTTGTTATCACAAATATACAAAATTAAATGAAATAAAAAAATAGGAACCGAAGTTCCTATTTTTTACTTATCATCATTTTCCAAAACAATCTGTTTTACTTTACCATTTGAACGAGCGATTGGAACTTTAGTACCAACAGATATCATCAAGACATTACCTTTAACTTTTGACAAATCAAGTGAGTCAGTATAACCATCTGTTAACAGAATTGTTGCGTATTGGTTGAAGTGTTCTACTACATAGTCAAATCCAGTTTGCATTATTGTACCTCCAAGTCCGCGAATTGGAACTTTATCCAATCCTTTCTTATTCTTGATATTTTTAACCCATTTGATTTCAGTATCACTTTCAATCAAATTGATTTCAATATCGTTACGATATACATAAGAAAGAACTCTTTCAAAAGTGCCAGATCCACCCATACTTCCTGATGTATCAAGAATAACGTTAATCTTTGTTTTAATCTTACGGTTACCTTTCAAACCAGGCACTTGACGACGATTAGGTTTAACAATAGTCTTTTGTTTTTTAGTACCAAAGATTTCATTAGCGATTGAACGCTTGATATGTTTCAAATAATCTTTCCTTTTCTTACGAAGCTTATTCAAAGTCTGTTCGATGTTTCCTACTTGAAGGCCACGAGCCTGTAATCTTTCCATCACATCTTTTACCATAGACTCTCTCATTTCCTCCGGAATTTCATCACCCATGTGGACGTCCATGTATTGACCTTGAGTATTCTCCATGTTGTCAAAGATTTGATCCAATGACCAAGTATCAATAGTTCCTTTGTCATTTTTCGGATCTTTACCATAAGGGCCATAAGAAGATTTACCTTGAGAATCTTTACCATCTTGACCACCACTTCCACCACAATCTGGACAAGGTTCGCCTTTACCATGTTGATGACCTTGACCATTTTGATTCTGACCATTCTGATCTTGTTGACCATCTTGACCACTCTGACCTTGACCATCTTGTGGCTGAGCTTCACCTTGATCTTGTTGAGGTTGACCTTGTTGATTCTTTTGACCCTCTTGTTTTTGACCAGTACCGTTACAAGTCTTACACTGGCCGTTTTTCTTTTGTTTCTTTTTGTGCTCGTCTTGTTTATCACGAAGCCACTCATAAACTTCTTCAAAGATTAATTTACCAGTATATTCTTTAGGAATAAACAAAGCCATGTTCTTACCATTTTCATCCTTAGGAATTTCAATGAAAGAATTTGGAATATCTTCCCAGATGATATGATTGATAATCATATCTTGAGCGATATTAGAAAGTTGATGGTCGTATTGACCAGTAATAGTACGTTTAGGGTGATTCCACAAAAGGTGGAAATCTTCGTGTAGAGTAATGAAGTTAACCTCTTTTTGAGACATCTTCTCCAAGAACTCTGAATTGTAATAGAATTGCATACCCTTTGCAGTCATATTTACACCACAAGTAGGTACTGCTTTATTATTTTCGTGGAAGTTAATGAAAAGATTGAACGTTCCATAATATGGTAGGTTCACTTTTGTATCAATCAACATAATCTGTATAGATTCCATTAATTTCTCGTGAATGTTCTTTAATTGCATACGGTATATATTATTTATTTATACAAAGATACAAAATATTTATGAAACTAAAAAATATTTTACTTAAAAGTCAACTTTACATATTAGGGATAATGTAATTATCCATATATAGATATAAACAAAGTTAATAAAATGGTATTAGATAAAAAAATAAAAGTTAAAATAAACAAAAAAAATATTTCACATTATATTCAATTTTATCCATCAATAAAATTAAAGGATATTATTGAGGTTGATGTTGAGAATCATTTAATGAAAGGAAGTAATCAAAAAATAAACGTCCAATGTGATATCTGTGGAATTGCTAGGTTTATAAATTTCCAATCATATAATATTAATTTAAATTCTTGCCCGGAATATCCAATTTATACTTGTGATAAATGTTCTCATATTAAAATAAAAGAGTATAATAAGAAAAAATATGGCGTAGAATATTATTCAAAAACTAAGGAATATTCAGAAAAGTTTAAGAGTACAATGATTGAAAAATATGGAGTAGAATATGCTTTACAAAGTGATGAATTAAAAAAAAGGCAAATAAATAATAATTTAGAAAAATATGGTAAAAAAAATGTTTTTCAAGTTGATAAAATTAAAGATAAAATTAAAGAGTATAATAAGGAGAAATATGGTGTAGAACATTATTCAAAAACTAAGGAATATTCAGAAAAGTTTAAGAACATAATGATTGAAAAACATGGGGTTGAAAGTCCACTTCAAGGTGGGAGTGTCTCAAGAGAAAAGGCTAAAAATACGATGTTAAATAAATATGGAGTTGATGTATATGCAAAAAGTAGTGAATTTTTAGAAAAGGTTAAAATAACCAATATGAAAAAATATGGAGTTGAGTGGATAATGAAATCAGATATTTTTAAAGACAAAAGCAAAAAATCTATTAAAAATAGATATGGTGTTGATAATATAGCTAAATACGAGAAGCATAGAAAGGATTTTAAAATATCTAACGATCCAAATTATATAAAATATGTAAACGAAGGCATATCGCTATTAAAATGTAACAAAGGACATGAATTTGAGATACCATCACATATCTATTATAATAGAAGTAAATATAAAATAAATTTATGTACAATGTGTAATCCAGTTGGCGAAAGTTCATCTATAAAGGAAAACGAACTATTTGATTTTATATGCAATAACTATAGAGGAGAAATAATAAATTCATATAGGGATAAAAAGGAAATTGATATTTATTTACCAGAATTAAAATTAGGATTTGAATTTAATGGATTATTCTGGCATTCAGAATTATATAAGGAAAAAAACTATCACTTAGATAAAACAATTTTATTTAAGGACAAAGGTATAAGCTTATTTCATGTATGGGAGGATGATTGGATGTATAAACAGGATATAGTTAAATCGATGATTTTAAACAAATTAGGTGAAACTCCTAGTAGAATATTTGCTAGAAAATGTGAAATTAAAGAAGTTACTGATAGTAAATTAGTTAGATATTTCCTAAATAAAAATCATATTCAAGGATTTGTTGGATCAAAAATAAAATTAGGGTTATATTATAATGACGAATTAGTTAGCTTAATGACATTCGGTAATTTACGAAGATCTTTAGGCCAAAAAAGCAGTGAAGGATCATATGAATTATTAAGATTCTGCAACAAATTAAATACCAATGTTATTGGTGGTGCTTCTAAATTACTCAAATATTTTTTAAAATTTAATAATGTCAGGGAAATTATTAGTTATAGTGATTTAAGTAGATCTAATGGTAATATGTATCAACAATTAGGATTTAAATTACAACATAATTCTAATCCTAATTATTATTACATTATTGGTGGTATTAGAAAACATAGATTTGGATTTAGAAAAGATGAATTAGTTAAGGATGGATTTGATCCGAATAAAACTGAAATTCAAATAATGAATGAAAGAGGTTATTATAGGATTTTTGATTGTGGAATGCAAAAATGGGTATTAAATTAGACTTGAATTTACAATTCAATAATCCAGTCAAGCCCAGCCTGAATCCAACGTTTCATTTTCCACTACTGATTTAGCCGATATGAAATCATTATTTTTTAAATATGACTTGATTTTATCTAAATTTTGAGGAGTAATCCATTTTATAAATATTGTTGAATTACGATGTGAATTATAACGACTACGAAGGTCGAAACTTGTAATTTTACTAATTAAATTTTCCAAGCCTTCGGTGGTTTCCCAATCACTACAAACATTATAACCCTCTAAACCTAAATCATCATAGATACCAAGAATTAATATGTAATTTTTATGAAATTCAACTTGCTCAGGGGTTCTTAATAGAACTGAAATTGAAATATCTCTCTTGATTGGAGTTAGTGTATCCATCTCACAAAGATACTAAACTTTTTTGAAACCACCAAATTCAATAATCCAGTAGTTCCAACCTATCATAATCATCGAGTGTATTGTTTCTGATATAGCCATACCATGAAAAAATTTAATAACTGATAGAGGTAATAACACCATCACTATTGAAAATATTAAATTAGTTTTCCAAACTCTTAATGGAATTTTGTTGTAGTTAAAATGTGCAAAAAGAAAAATAGCTAGTGGATATCCAAAAAAATAATACACAGCTAATATATTGTGTATGTAATATCTCATACTAAATAATCCAACTAAAAAAAGAGAAGCGTTGAGTGATATGAAAAATAAAATAATCAATTTTTTAAATACAAGATTATTAAAAGAATTTATATAAGTATAGACATTATACATCATTGATATTGATAGTATAATAAGTGAAGCATTCCATATCCAAGGATGACTTGATTTTGTTCCCCAATATGAAAGTTGTATATCTGTAAATTTAAAATTAGCAGTAAAGAAAAAGTATAAAAATATAGCAAAGAATACCACAGTAGAAAATACTACTTGCAACATTCTAATTTTTTTGAGGTACATTAATTCCTTATTTTAATTATAATTTAATTTTAATAGTGTTACCAGAAAATGAAATATATTCAATTCCTAGGTTTTTTACTTCTGCTTCTAAATTGAATTTATCAACCATACTCAATCCATTATTTTTATAAACAATAGATTTTTCAGGCTTGTCACCTTCAAGAGAATACTTAGATTCTTCTATTAATTTTTCTTCAATTTGAAATCTTTTGAAAATACCCTCAAGCTTCTTTTCTAATTCTTCTTTTTCTTCATCAGTTGCTGCAGATTCATTAATTAATTCAAAAAGTGAATCTAATCTTTCAAAGTATTCGCTTTCCATCATTTTCTTGGTAAGAATCTCATGAATATCATTTGCAACATTATCAATTAAAGATACTCTTTCAATTTTATCAGAATTTTCATTTAAAGGATTGGTAAGGTAATTCCACTTAACAAAATTACCATTCAAGTCCTTTTTAGAAATTTCTACTTTAACAGTAGCTTCTTTTTTCTCACCAAGATACTGAACATAGTCAGTAGCATTGATTTCGAAATAAAAATCTCCTTTTCTATTCTTTTCGGAAATTTCAACCTGACTGAAAAGATTTTTTAAATTAAAATCTATTTTGTTGATGTTTTCTTTAATCATATAATTATAACATTTTTTTTAATTCATTAACAACCCAATCATACTGCCCATCACTTAGTTCATCACCTACTTCTAATATAATATCTTCCATAAACTCTGCTTTATAGTCTTTATCATTAGTAGTAATAAAATCATTTATCATACCATTTAAATCCGCACTACCAAATGATCCTAGAAAGGTTATAACATCACTTTCCTGACTCACATCATCATTATCATCGTAGTTTTCTTTGATATACATATCAAATTTAGTAATAATACTTTCTTTGTATAGTGGAAGCCCAGCATGTTTTGTTTTCTTCTTTTTTGCCATGTACATATATATAAAAAAAGTGAAATCATAATTTCACTTTTTATATTATAATAACCGATTCTAATTCTGTTCTTTTTTTTGATTCTAATGAATTCATTCTTTTATCAAGTTCCCTATCAAATAGCATAGACATTTCATCAGCATACTTTTGAGGTATAAAAACTTGATAGTATAAAATTCTTTTTGGGGTATCCATAACAGTTAAGTTAATATCAGTTCTATTTTTAAGAATCATAAGTAATGTTCCTTTCTGAATAAATCTTGTATAGGTTAAAAGATTTGAATTAAGAAAAGTAGTAGGATCTTTCAAAAGTGTATTCCACGATTGAATTGACTTTTGTTGCATTGAGTTTATCTCAACTTTATCATCATAAACTTTAGTTTCAAGTTTAGAAAAAATTGAATTCAATTTTGATAAATTTCTTAGTAGAAAAAATTTAAAGATTAAAGGTGTCTTGAACTTCAATTTATAAATCACAAATAACAACACTGAGTAAGCAAGAAAGTAATAACCAAGTGGTATCATATACCAATCTTTATCACCTGCTCGAAATGTGTGCTCAACTCCAGATGTTATAAAAGATAGGATACTGGAAATTATAACAATAAGTAAGAATAAAACTATATACATAAATTAAATTTATTTTGATTTCTCAACAAGCTTTTTGTCAAGGTTTTCTTGGTTTTGTTTTTCAGCTGCCTCATTTTTATCATCACTACCATACATAGCAAAGTAAGAATTACTACCAGCCATTTTATCAAATTCAGGGTCTTGTGAAAATCCTTTCTTAATCATCTTATCAACGATTTCATGCCAAGTCATTTCACCAAGATACATTAACTTCTTGTCAATTATAACAACATCCACATCTTGATTCTTTTCTTCAATCAAGGATATACCAATATCTGAAAGTGTTTTCTTGATATCATCAGATAAAGACCAATAATCAGTAACTTCTGTTATAACATCATCGACCTTTTGACCTAGTTTAATATGATATTCTCCTTGTTCAAAAAGTTTCATAAAAGCTTCAGCATTAATACTTTTTACTTTAGAAACTTTTTCCTTAATTAAATTAGCGATATCTTCTTCCAAAACGACTTTCTCATTAAGCCTTTCTGAAACATGAAAAAAATATCCATTAGTTTCTTCATTGGGTTTCAAAGAATCAATTCTTGATTCTAAAACTCTAATATCAGTTGTAGCATCAGAAATCTTTTTCTCAGCAGAAAACTTTTCATATTCAAATCTTTTCAATTCAGATTTTTGATGTTCAAGTTTCTTTTGCAATTCTTGAAATTTTTCTTCTTTCATCTTTTTGAAAGATTCTTCCAACATAGATTTAGAACTATTTTCACCTTCAAATTCTTTTTTAGTCCCTTCATTTTTTTCAGTCTTATCCAATGATTTTTCTTCATATGAATTAATAGACATAATCATAGATTGTGCTTCTTCTGAGGCATCAGAATCATCATCAAATAGTGAAAGCAAATCATCTAACTTAGAATTTTGTTCATCAGACATTTCCACTTCATCATCAAAGATTGAGGCTAGTTTTGAGATAGGAGTTGTATAGTCAACAGATAGATAAAGATTAATTGTCTTATCTAAGACTTTAGTAACACTTTTGAATGGCAAATCTGTAATTACCATCTTCTTATTGAAAGAAGTAATTGTTTTCTCACAAATAACATCTAAAAGACGTTCTCTTTGTTCAGCAGTAGTTTTATCTGTATCTACTTCTTCAAAGTTGACAGTTCCTTCATCACAGATAGTTAGTTTAAAAGTAATATTATCCGAATCTATACCGGCTAGATACTTACCTTCGATAAAAGCTTCATTAGCAATGAAATGAATGTTTCCTTTCATACCAAGAAATTCAATAAATTTTTCTTGAGGTTTAAAAGTGCCGATTACTTTTTCCTTTACAGTTTCTTGATTTTCTTGTTCGATGTTATCTAAAATGTCTTGCATATACAATTTTTTACAAAAATACGTAATTATTTTGAGTTATCCAACAAATTTTCAATACCGATTTCTCTTCGTTTGATTTTTGCTTCTTCGTCGGTAAGTGGATCAGGTAATTTTTGACCAAAAGTATCTACTAACTTTGAGACATTTATATATTTATCACTTATACTTATTAGATCAAGTAAATCTGGATCAGTAGTGGTTACCACATCTACATCTTCATACAAATCTGGAAGCGAATTATAAATCAATTCTAATTCTTTTGTAAATTCGGAAAAGTTTTCTATTACAATTGTATCATCCTCACTAAAATTATCAATAGATAAAATTAATAACAGTAATAATTCTTTTCGAGTAAGGTTTTTAATTTTTTCGGATTGCTTAGTTACATTGAAATTTAAATAAATTTCTTTAAATAAGTCACTAACAGTTAAATTTTCCATTATTCTTCTAATAGTTTTGATAAAACGTATTCACGGTATTCTTGAGCCCCAACAGATCCAAGTGAATAGGCTCGTCTGAAAAAAACCTCAAATATATTTTCATTACCAATTTCTTTAGCAGCAATAGCACGATTGATACATTTATATTCATCGGTGATTAGACTTGCTTGCTTTTGTGCTAAGTGTCTTTCCGTATCAACATTTCCATCTGACTTGGAAATAATATCTCTAACACGCTTATAGTTTTTTTCAAATTCTGATTTTGATTGACCACGTATCGGCATAAATATTATAGTTAATTTTTTTCAAATAAAGAATTAATAATCTCATTTCTAATAACATCCTGATGTATGAAGTAATCCTCAAAGAAATGGACTGTAGTATCGAAATGATGAGATCCATACAATTCTTCTACTTCTAACTTTGTTAAATAACAAAAAAAGTGATTTACCGAATCTTGATCTAAGATATTATAAAAAGGTATTTCTACCTTTCTCCTATAAATATCTTTGTCGGATACTCTCTTATTAATTCTCTGTAAATCTTGTATTTCTTCTTCTGTTAATTTTTTACCAATGTAAGGCTTAGTCAGATTTAAAAAAGATTTTAATTCATACATATATTTTTTATAATCGGTGATAACTTCAACTTTTTTATCGACTATTTCAGTCACATTATACCAATCATCTTGTTCAAAAAAGATGCCCCAATGTGCATCATATGTCTTTATACATTTTACTTTCATATTATTCAAAGTCAGCTATTGGTATTTCTTTAGCCAAATCAGACCTGGTTTTTTTAGGTTTAGGCTTATAAACCATATTTAAGGCACTATATTTTATATCTTCATTTTGAACCACTTTACTTGATTTTAAAATATCTTGTAGTATTTTAGGATCCGGATTTTTATGAAGATACAAGGCTATATCTAATATCATATTTTGAGTATCCTTATGTCGTATTTTATCAATCTCATATCCATATTTATTAGAAAGATAGGTTACGAATCCATATGGCAAAGTATTATTACCTGATTCTATATTCTGAATAATAAGTCTATGATAGTCTATATTCATCACCAATTCTCTTGGGACTACTATAGACAAATCTTTTTGTATAAGTTCCATCATATTTTATATTTAATATTATAGTGACGATTATACCCGCGGTTCTGTTTTATTCTATCATTTATCTCACCTTTCGGTGGCCTATTAAGGCTGCCTCAACCCGACTATCGTTGGGAAACCGACACCCTAAGTCTGTATGAGTTGCTACTTCTTTGGTCTAACGACTGATTAGGTCTTCCAAATTAGGTTTTGTAGCCGCGAAGTTCCTCTAGCATTTGCCAGCGATAGATCATCCATCACTATGTTAATATTTCTAAATTCAATTCTCTTTTAAACTTTTGTTTATACTCACCAATAAATTCCTCTAAAAGTGGGTGAATATGTGGATATATTTCTTCACGAATATTATCAACATCACCAATATACTCTTTGAATAATTTTAAAATTCTATTAGGTGTATTTGGTATAATATTAATTAAACATAAATAGTTTAAAACCCTTTCTTTTTTAGGATCTAATTTTTTACCACTTTTATTCCATGTGTCCATCCATTCCAATTTTAAAGACATTGCTTTAAAATCAGTAACAACTACACTCTGCCACCAATCAGAAAATTCATTATCCCTAATCACTGGATCAAATCCAATCATCTTGGTATATTTTTCCCATATATAATCAATATTGGATCGTAAGACATATGTATCATTACAAGCCTTATGAAACATTATTGAAAATGTTAATAAGTTATCTACCTGGTCATTATTCATATTACAAATATACGATAAATTTAAGAAAAAAGAAAAAACAAAATCTTTAAAATTAAATATATAGATAAAATTATTTTTGATATGAATAGAAAATGGCTTATATTTTTGGTATCTCTTGCAGCAATTACAATTGCTGGAACTGCTGCCTATTTTTCAGTTACAGGTCTTGGTGTATTATTTGCTGGTGCTTCTGTGTCAGTTATGATTATGGCTGGTTCATTAGAGTTTGCTAAACTTGTTACTGCTACATACTTAAAACAATCTTGGAAAACAATAAAAGGTATTAATAAATGGTATTTAACAATTGCTGTTGCTATTTTAATGTTAATTACATCTGCGGGTATCTTTGGTTATTTATCAAATGCCTTCCAACAACAAAATTTGAAATTAGACCAAGTTCAGCGAGAAATCTCTGTCTGGGACACAAAGATTAAAACTAATAATGATCAAATTACATTCTTAAATACACAACTTACTAATTTACAACAAAATCAGGGTAAGTTATTGGAAAATGGTAAAGTTAATAATCGTTTATTATCATCAGTTGATAATAGGGATAAACAAACAGCTAAGATATCCGATAAAATATCATCTTTACAAGATTCAATTGTATCCTACAATAATCAAATCAATGAAATCAAAAACAAAAACATCGACATTGAAAAAGAAGTTGGTGGATTTAGATTCGTAGCTGAGGCTTTTAATGTTCCATTAAAAACAGTTGTTAAATTTTTCATAATTTTAATTGTAGTAGTTTTTGACCCATTAGCTATCGCACTTGTAATTGCTTTTAACGAGTTAACTTTACAAGGTAAAAAAGATGAAGAAGAAACTAAAACTGAACTACCACAAGTTGAGACTCCTAAAGTAGAACAGGAAATATCAACACCAACCGTTGAAACTACTGAATCTGATGATTCTGATTTAAAAAAAAAGTCTTAGAGGATAAGGAAGAGTACCTTAAAAACTTAGAAAACCAATTAGAATCAAAATTAAAAGAAGTTGAAACTGTTAAAAATGAATATGCTTCTAAGTTAAAAGAACTAGAAGATAATAAGTTAAATTTCAACTCTACTTCACAAAAACATCTTCAAGATTTAGAAAGTCAAAAAAATGAATACTCTTCTAAATTGAAAGAATTAGAGTCATTAAAATCAATTAATGAATCACAACTACAAGATTTAGAAAATCAAAAGTCTGAATTTGATTCTAAATTAAATGATTTAGCAAAACAAAAATCTGAAATAACTTCTAAATTAAATGAATTAGAAAGTCAGAAATCAAGTAGTGATGCTTTACAATTGGAATTAAACAATGCTAAATCTGAATATACTTCTAAATTAAATGAATTAGAATCATTAAAATCTGAATATACTTCTAAATTAAATGAATTGGAATTAGATAAAACTAATTACAATAACAAATTTATTGAATTACAAAATCTTAAAAATGAATATGATTCTAAATTGAAATCTTTAGAAAATAGACAAAATGGCTTAGACAATGAAGTAGAAGAAAAAAGAAGAGATTTAGAATTAAAATATAAATCTAAATTAAAAGAGATTGAAAAGACTTATCAAGATAAGATAAAGAATATGGAAGAAGATTTTGAATCTAAAATTGAACAATTACAAGAATCTTATAAGGATAAAATGTCTGACTTAATCGATACAAATAATTCTAAAGTTGATAAAGAAAATTTAAATAATATTAAAGAAATGTTAGTTAGCACACATGGATCACTACCATATTATCAAAATAGAATGGATGCTCTTAAAAGAAGAATTGAAGAAGTAATTGAGCAGATAGAAAGTCTGTAATTAATTTTAATATATAGTGTATGTCTTTATCTAATTACAAAAAAACTCTTATTTATTTAAAAAAGAAGAAAAGAATTCTTTTCCTAACCACATCTACCAGATGGAATGATGAGGTTCCTAAATCATCATCTTTAGCCTATTCACTAAAAGAAGAATTAGGAAATGATAAAGTCACCATTATTGATGTTTCTAAATTAAAAATCTATCCGTGTGAAGGCAATGTTTCACAAATGAGTAATGGTAATCATTGCGGAACCAAAGAAGCTGTTTTAAAAGACAAACAAAAAAATCCATCAGGTAATCACAGGTGTTGGTGCTCTATCAACAATGAAGATGATGAATTGTGGAAAATATCAAAAGAATTGTTAGAGTCGGATTGTGTAGTTTTCTTTGGGTCAATTCGTTGGGGTAAAATGAATGCTATGTATGCTAAATTAATTGAAAGATTAACTTGGTTAGAAAATAGACACACTACTCTTGGAGAATCCAATATTATAAAGAATATAGATTGTGGTATAATATCAGTTGGCCACAACTGGAATGGTAAAGAAGCAATTGAATTGGAAAATAAAATTTTAACATTTTTTGGGTTTAATGTTCCTAATGAATTATCATGGTCTTATCAGTGGACCGAAGATTATAAAGATGAGTCACAAGCTGGGTATAAACAAGATCCTAAGGATTTTGAAAAAGAATTTAGCTTTATTCAATTAATTAGAGAGAGTATTATAAAATTCAAAGATTTTATAAAATGAGATAAAGCACATCAACAATTAAAAGATACAATATTATTTTAATTTGGACTGTAGGAGGAATGTGCTTAAAGAAATAAACCGGCAGTTTAAATCTTTGAAGGGTTTGATTAAACGCTATTCGTGATCCACTCTAAATAAACCTTGTTGTGAAACATATCTCATATATCAAAATCTTGAAATCCTTGTAATTTATCCCTTAACCTAAGGAGTGTAAACATTTGATTTTTAGATAAGTGTTTAAATTTTTTATTGGATTTAATAAACATAAGATCATGAACTCTCTTTTGTGAAAATTTAGCAATATAATCTTTGAATCTACTACTCATATTATTAGTTTGAAATATCTTTCCATTAAGTGAGGAAATGATTTCAAGAAACTCTTTCTTTTCAAAAATCCAAGTTCGAATTTTGTTATCAATAAAGTTATTTATTACACTAGCTTTCATTTTAAAATCTTCGTTTATTTGATAAATAAATTAGTCCACCCATTAGAGCACCACCCACATGTCCAAAATGAGACACATTATCATGTGAATTGAATCCACTGATTACCTCAATTAAAAATAGACCACCAATAATATACTTAGCTTTAATAGGAGCAGGTAGGAACATAAAATACATTGACTGATTTGGATACATCAAAGTAAATATAACCATAATACCCCAGATGGAACCAGAAGCCCCAACTAAAGGATTACTACTCCCTACCATATAAAGATGAAGGGCTGCTCCAGCAATGCCACAAAGTAAATAGTAAATCCACATTTTTCGACCACCATAAATTTCCTCAACAGAAGGTCCAAAAGATAGTAATACTAACATATTGAAAATAATATGTAAAAAACCACCATGTATGAATTGGTAAGTGATAAACTGAAATCCTAAATCGGGATTATTCAAAGAAAATAATCCATACATTAGATTTGGTAGCAATAGTGTCAATAAAAAGGCTACTACATTAATGTAGAAAATACTTTTAACGGTAGGTGTAGATTGGAACATATATTTAATTTAATTTAATATTTTATTTAATATTTTATTTAATTTTTTATCTCTAATAATTTGTGCAGTTATATCTCTACAAAGATAAGAAATTATTTTAACTTCTTTTTTAATATTGATAAATCTTCTAAATACATATTTTTAGAATCAATTTTACTAAGAGCATCCATTTCTTCTTTCTTAATCTTAAAATCTTCTTTTAATTTTTCAAACATTTCTTTTGTTAAAGACCAGATTGGCATTCTCAATAAGTAGTCGAAACTATCATCAATTTTATCCAAGCCTAAAGCATCAATATCTTTTATAAGTTTATCCTTTGGAACATTTTTTACCTCTAACTTACCATCTAAAATAGCTTTAATAAATCTTGCTCTATTAGATAATATTTTTAATTCATGGTTTAACTTATCTAAAAGATATTGTTTTCTTTTATCATAATAAGTTAACCTGAAATTAACAAAGTAGATAAATATATCTTCAATAGAATCAAATATTTTTAACTTACTATTTTCATCCAAAGTAGAGTAGATTTCAGTTTCATATTCTTCTAATTTAAGAAGTTTTATTAGCTTTTCCTCATCATACTTAGCTAACTGGTCTCGTGTAAATTTAATGGTATAATCTATATTATCCTTACAATTATCATCATAAGAGATAATAACCTTCTTTTCAATTAAGTCATCTAAGATTGATTCGTATTTTTCGAAAGTCATTGATGGTGGTAATTCTGTTATCTTAACTGTTGATGTATTAACAACTTGAGGCTTTCCTCTGATTATCCATCTTTTTTTATTTTCTTCATCTTGAATATAATCACCATTGAAGAAAGGATTATAGGGTTTAACTTGAGATATCTTTTTACCTTTTAATAAATTTTCACAAGCTGTAATTGCATCAATTGGATTTCTGTTTAATATATTAGAAGAAAATCCAACTGCGATACCAGATGAACCGTTAATTAATACTGTTGGTATAATAGGTAGGAAAAATCTTGGTTCAATTTCTTCTCCTTCTTCTTCTTTATAATCTAGTAATTCAAAGTCTTTATAAAGTAGTCTAAAGTTATTATTTAATTTGGTTCCAATATATCTTGGAGCACCTGGTTCAGGTGATCTCAAGGACCCGAATTGACCATCTTCTTCAAGAAGTGGCATATTGTTTTTGAATTTTTGAGCCATGTTAATAATAGCAGATTCAAGACTTGTGTTACCATGATGATAATAACAATCAGAAGCTACTTTTCCAGCTAATTGAAATATTTTTAATGGTTTTTCGTTACCCGTTTTCCAAACAGAGTTACTAACGTGAATAATCTTTCTTTGTGAAGGTTTAAGACCATCTATAACAGATGGTATGGCTCTATTTTCAATAACATATAATGAAAATTCTTTGTATTCACTTGATAAAAATTCTGTAATTGTTTTTTCTGAATTCATAATGTATATATAATAATATTTATTTTTTGTTTTAAAACAGGTATACAATCAGTGATCGAATGGCTTAAAATTTAATATATATATTTATGATAGTAAATGAAAAAATAAGTATAAATGTTAATCCAAATTCTAGAATTTATTACAATTCGATTGGATATAGATGTTCTAATTTTGAGAAAATAGAAATTAGAACAATTGATCTACCAAATGGGTCTAATATTAAAATATTGGTCAGGTGTGATGTTTGTTTTATTGATCAAACAACTAAGTACAATAAATACTTGAAAAACACAAGGAATAATACTATTCTATACACCTGCAAAAAATGTTCTTTTATAAAAAATAAAAAAACAAAATTAGAAAAATACGGAAATGAAAATTATCAGAATACAGAAAAAATAAAGAAGACAAAATTAGAAAAATACGGAGACGAAAACTATACAAATAGAATAAAAGCGAAAAATACATGTATAGAAAAATATGGAGTTGATAATGTATCAAAGTTTGATGATATAAAGTTAACTAAAAAGAAAACAAATATTGATAATTGGGGAGTTGATAATGTTTTTAAATCTGAAGAAATTAAGAGTAAAATATCAGAATCGGTTAGAATTAAATATGGATCAGATAATTATGTTACATCAGATGATTGTAAAAATAAGTATAAAATATTCTGTGAGGAATTAGGTGTTAGTCATTATTCACAGTCTAAAGAATTTAAAGATAAATTTGAGGAAACATGTTTAGTAAGCTGGGGATATAAGACGAATTTATTAAATAATGATATAAAAAATAAGATAAAGGAGACCAATCTTATAAAGTATGGATTTGAGTATCATATGAAAAATGCAAAATATTCAGAATTAACATCAAAAAGAATAACAGAGGGCAGAAATGATTATTATAAAGTATTAGGATATGAATTGATAAATTATGATTTTAATAAAAAGGAATATCTACTTAAAAGTATTTCATGTGGTCATGAATTTAAAATAAATCATGATTTATTTAGAAGTAGGATAAAATATAACAACAGTTCTTGTTTGATATGCTATCCAAAAGATGGGTTAACATCAATAAAAGAATTAGAGCTTGGTAACTTTATTAAAGAAATATCAAATAATATTATATTAAACTCAAGAGACTTGATTGATGGTAAGGAAATAGATATTTATTTACCAGATCATAAGATAGGAATAGAATTTAATGGATTATACTGGCATTCGGATGAATTTAAAGATAAATATTATCATTATAATAAAACAAAATCCTGTTTAGAAAATGGAATATCCTTAATTCATATATGGGAGGATGACTGGTTAAATAAAAAAGATATAGTTAAATCAATAATTAAAAACAGATTAGGAATAATTGATAATAGAATATATGCCAGAAAATGTAAAATTGAAATTGTTACAAACTCAATTAGTAATAAGTTTTTAGACGAAAATCACATTCAAGGTGGGACAAATGCTTCTGTTTGTATTTCATTAAAATATGAAAATGAAATAGTATCTATAATGACATTTGGTAAAAGAAGAATAAACTCTAAATTGAACCTGGAACTTGTTAGATTTTGTAATAAGAAAAATACATCAGTCATCGGATCGGCTTCTAAATTATTCAAACACTTTATTGAAAATAACGAATACGATAAAATAACATCATATTCAGATTTGTCCATTTTTAATGGAGATTTATATGAAAGTCTTGGATTCAAAAATGACGGCGAAACATCTTTAAATTACTATTGGAGCGATTTAAAAAGAAGATATCATAGATTTAATTTTAACAAAAAGAGACTAATAAAAATAGGATATGATCCAAATAAGACCGAAGATGAAATTATGAAGAGCATTGGATATATTAAAATATGGTCTTGTGGTCAGGTAAGGTGGATTTTTAATAAGATATAATTGTTTTTTTACTATTAGAGCACAGTTTAAAATAATCTTTAAAAATTTTTATTAGAGACAAAAAAATTGAAATGTTATTAAGTTAGGATTTAGAAATTACAAATTTAAAATTTTCTATTCTGTTCTTTTTTTGTTTTGCTTCATTATTTTGTTATTTTTAATTGAGTAAATTCTACCAAAATTTGATATTTGATATTCACCATCATATCCTAATATATCTACCCATATTTCTTTTTCCATAAACAAATCTATTATTTATAATATATATTGAAAATTAAAAATGTCAAAAAGGACAGAAAAATACACACAATATGAGGATTTTAAATTTATATTAGAAACCAAAATGTTAAATAAATCTAAGATAATAGAGAGCTTAATTAAAAAATGGATTAAAGAAAATAAATTAAATGATGAAAAAAATAGAAGATCAGTATAAAGTTTTAGATCAAATTTCACACGTATTGTTGAGGCCACAAACATATGTTGGATCAAATAAGCCACACACCGAATCAAAATGGATAATAGAAAATGATAAAATGATTCAAAGAGAAATCACATATGTACCATCTTTTATTAAAATATTTGATGAGGTTGTCACAAATGCAATTGATGAGGCAAAAAGGAATAAAAATTTAAATAGAATTGATATAAAAATTGATTTAAAATCAAATCAAATATCAATAAAAGACAACGGAGGAATAGCCTGTGTTATACACAAGGAACAAAAAAAATATGTTCCGGAAGTCATATTTGGAATCTTAATGTCGGGATCCAATTATGATGATTCTGAAAAGAGAGATGTTGCTGGAATGAATGGATTGGGAGCTAAACTGACTAATATTTTCTCCACCGAATTTTCAGTTTCTACTTGTGATGGTAAAAATAGTTTTAAACAAACTTTTACTGAAAATATGAGAAAGAGAACCAAACCTATTATTATAACATCCAATAAAAACCATACAGAAATATCATACATACCTGATTTGGAAAAATTTGGTCTCACCAATATTGATGAGGATAATTTTAAAATGTTAGAAAAAAGGGTTTATGATGTCGCAGCTTGTAACTCTAAATTAAAAATATATTTTAATGATAAATTAATATCTATAAAATCCTTTGAAGATTATATCAAGTTATACACTGATACTTATTTTTATGAATCAAAAAAAGATAAATCTTGGTCTATTGGTATAGCTCCATCAGATAGTGGATTTAAACAAATTAGTTTTGCTAACTCAACTGATACATATGATGGTGGAACACATTTAGATTATGTTTTAAATCAAATAATTTCATCCATGAGAGCTTTCTTTAATAAGAAATACAAGGTTGATATTAAACCATCTGAGTTAAAGAACCATATGTTTGTGTTTTTGGATTCAACTATTGTTAATCCAAGCTTTTCATCACAAACAAAGGAAAAATTAATAACAGAGGTTAAAGATTTCGGATCCACATTTGAAATAAGTGATAAATTAATAAACTCTATTTTGAAATCTGAGATAGTTCAATCTGTTTTAGACTGGATTGAACAAAAGAAAAATGCTGATGAGAATAGAGCTGCTAGAGAATTAAATAAAAACTTAGCTAAAATCAAAGTTGATAAACTAATTGATGCGAAAGGTAAGGATAGATGGAAATGTAGTCTAGCATTATTTGAGGGGGATTGTCTACACGAAGACACTCTTGTTAGAGTGATAAGAGATGGTGATATAGTAGACACTAAAATAAAAAATGCGACAACAGAAGATTTAGTTATAACACACAATAATTCAATATCAAATATTTATTCTATTACAAAAAAGATAAAGAAAAAAGTTACAATTAAGACAAAAGAAGGTGAAGTAATATGTAGCCAAGATCACAAGTGGTTTATATATGATAAAGAAAAAAATGAATTTTATTTTGAAATAACAAAAAATATAAATAAATCGAAACACAAATTGGTTAAAAATTACTTAGCATTTACAGAATCTCTATTAGAAATAGAGTCAAATGACGGGTTTACACTTAAATTAAAATCTGGAGAGATTATAAATACAAACCCAGATCACCAATTTGCTATTTATAATAAAATTGATAATAAATTTGAGATGAGAAAATCAATTGATATTGATATTACTAGTAATTTTATAATAAACACCTTCAAATTATAGTGTCTCCCTCAAAAAGGGGAAACGTATTTTAATATAAAGTGAATTTTTCATAAAAAAATCGAATGAAATATTTTTCTATGACTTTACAATAAAGAGTAAAAAAATAATTATAGAATATAACGGAACCTTATTTCACCCGAAAAACGAAAAATCAGATTGGTTAAATCCTTTTAATAAAATGAGCTCAAAAGAAGCCTTTATAAAACAAAAGAATAAAATAGAAATAGCTGAAAAAAATGGATTTAAGGTTTTGGAAATCTGGTCAGACGAATCAAATAATTTAGAAAAGTGTTTAAAATTTATAAAAAATAATATATGATAATAGAAAATTTTTTAGAGTTAGTAGATATAGAAGATATCATATTCAAAGATGAATATGTCAATATGGTAGATATATCAGTTGATGTAGATCAAAGCTTTTTACTATCAAATGGATTGATATCACATAATTCAGCCTCCTCGGCTTTTAGAAAATATAGAGATACAAATACACAAGGGGCTTTCTCATTAAGAGGTAAGTTTATTAATGCCGCTGAAATTACAAATCAAAAATTAGTTGGTAATAATGAAGTTATTAATTTAATGGGTGCTTTAGGGTTAAAACTTGGTCAGAAAGTTATTCCTGGAACATTAAGATATGGAAGAATTTTATTCTATTGTGACCAAGACTATGATGGATATTCAATCGTTGGACTATTAATTAATTTTTTAAATAAATTTTGGCCAGAACTATTTGAGCACAATATGGTTTATAAGGTAGAAACTCCAATTGTAGTGTGTCAAAACATCAAATCAAAGAAAAAAATTCCGTTCTACTCTCAACAAGATTATAACGATTGGCTCGAAAAGTCAAATCCAAAAGAATGGGAAATTAAATATAAGAAAGGATTAGCAGCTCTTGTTGATGATGAGTATAGAGAAATTATACACAACCCTAATTTAACCAAAATCAAAAGAGATGATATAAGTAGTGAATCTCTAAATATTTGGTTTGGTAAAGAATCTGATTTAAGGAAAACTGAATTATTAAAATGATAAATGATGTTCAATATCTATATTGTATAAATAAATCTGGAGAAGATTTTATAACCACATCATATACTTACATCAATAGCACAATCACCATTTATAATTTTAATCAAGAAATTGATTTCAAGAATGTTGATGCTGTTTGTATAGATTATGCAAATGATCCTTTTGTATCATTTAATAAAAGATATACTAACTCAAATGCACTAACTTGTTATAAGATTGAATATGTTGAGCAGGACGAAGATAGAATGACTATAACAATAAAAATAATTGAGCAAATCGACAAAATTGATTTACAAACATATAAAAGAGATACTAAAATACAATCAATTATAGATGACAAATAAAATATACAATATCAACTGTTTAGATGGAATGAAAATGATGGATCAAGAATCAGTTGATTTAGTCATTACTTCACCTCCGTATGCAGATATGAAGCAGTATGTTGATTTCAAGGGGATTCATCCAGATGAATATGTAGATTGGTTCTTACCTATTATTAAAGAGATCTATAGAATACTTAAACCAACAGGATCATTTATCTTGAATATTAATGATAAGGTTAATAATGGATTTAGACACCCATATGTTTATGATTTGATTTCTGAGGTTCATAAGCAAACAGATTTTAAAATGTATGATAGATTATTTTGGAATAAAAAGAAATTTATTCCAAATCCTCATAGATTTGGTGATAAAATTGAATATATCTTTTGGTTTGTTAAACAAAAAGATTTTACTTTTCATATGGATGAAATGCGAACTGAATACAATCAGAAATCAATTGAAAGAATGAAGTATAAATTAAAAGCAAGGCACGCTAGAACTGAAGAAAATCAAGATAGTGATAATTATAAAGATTGGTCACCTAATCCAAAAGGAGCACTTCCTTCGACGTTAATTGATATATCTTCTGAGGTGAAAAGAGTTTCTTCAAAACATGTGGCGGTTTTTCCCGAAGCTTTGGTTGAATATCTGATTAAAGGCTCAACTAATCAAGGTGATTTAGTTTTAGATCCATTTATGGGAAGTGGAACAACTGCTGCGGTTTGTCAGAGACTTAAAAGGAATTGGTTAGGATTTGAATTATCTTCGGAATATATTACAGAGGCTAATAAAAGAATCTTATCTATTTAGTCTTTTGCTTTTTACTTTTTTTAAGTGCGACAATATCTTTTTGTAAAGAAATAATAGCCTCTTTAATTTTATTTAAAACCTCTGGTTCTTTTATCTCTTCTTCATCATCTTCTTCTTCCTCTTCTTCCATAATCCCATCAATGTTTTCACTAATCTCATCAACATCTTCGCTGATTATCTCAATATATTCAATAATGAACTTATTAGAAACAGGGTTTTTGTTACTCATATTAACAGAAATTTGAATGAATATAGATAAATAAATAGCTTCTAATGAAACAATTGTAGTTAAAACTAAAAGCATTTGATCGAAAGCCACTAATTTGAAAATTGACAATAGAAATGACACTATGAATAAAATAGTGTGTATTCTTAGTGATTGGACCGAGCCTATCCACTTTATGGCGCGTTCTGGAAATTTAGATAATAATTTAAGCATTTCTTTTTTTGACAGGAACGTCTCCATAAACTTATTTTTTTATAATCCTATCATCAATTCCACACATCTAACAACACTCGAATAGGGTTAAATTATATATTAAAAAAGTAAACTTATTTTTATCTCTCTTTCTAATGAGGAAATATAATTTCTAATATCTTCTCTATCTATAGAGTAGTGTTCTTTATCAACCCAATAATCATAGATTTTTGAGAGGGATATAGATTTTTGTTTTTGATAGACCTGCTGGAAAATTTCAAAGCACTGATACTTAACTAAATATTGTGCAAGATTTTGTGTAAAATCAAATCCTATTTTTTCAAATCCATCAAAAAATTTTGAATCAGTAATATTTTTTAAATATTGTTTTAGATTGTGTTTATGAAACTCTTCTTCTGTGAACTTTTCATCAAAGAATATCAAAGTTGATTTAAATAAAAAATTAATATTTTTATCAGATAAAATTTTAACTAATTTTAAAACATGTTTTGCTATTTTAATATCTAAGTAAATCCAGATATCATCCTCTTTTTTAATAAGCATAGGTATCTCAGTGATATAATCTACATAGATTATATTTTTAGATACTATCCATTGGTTGTTCTGTGGTATAATTTTGTATAAATCCATAACTTATATTTAAATGCTTTATTCCATAGTGCTCTTCAAGCATTTTTTTAAATCTAATTTTATTTGTCTGTCTGTTTCCAATTTTACTATCACTTGACCACCTTTTATACCCACGACCTTTCTTTCCATATCTTTCTTTCCACTTACTATCCTTCGATGTATATGTTTTATACATGAAATGTGTATATGTTCCAATAAAATCCATCCATCTGAAATTTTCAATAGAATTACCATTAGCCTCAATAAATCTATAGTAATTTTTTCTACTTAAATTTTTAAGTCTACTTATTATCTTTTGTTCCTCTTTATATCTTCTCCAATCCCTACCACGCATAATATAGATATTCCTTTTTTTATATATAGTTTTATGAGAATTCGCAAAGTTAATGAAATTAATTTAAGTTTGAAAGAACTTGACAAAAGATCTAATGGAGATATTTTAGTCAAGAAAATAAAGGAAGAAGATCCTATTCAAGTTAATAAAATCAGAAACAAAGCCACCCTTAAGAAAGGAGAAATTACGGTCATCAATCAAGATGATATTATTCCAAATATTACTAACGACGAAGGTCATTATGATAAAGAAAAAGGTAAGGACTTTTTTTCCAAAGGTAGTAGATATAAAGAAGTAATTGATGGTGGTGAGCAAATGTATCAACTTAATGATATTGAAAAAACTACAGACTTTGGAAGCAGTGGTGGATCAAGTCTTGGATCACCCAGTACAAGAGATGTTGAAACAATTCAATGTTTCTTTTTATCCTATCGTCAATATAAAAGAAGTCTAATACTTAGTGAAGATATAGACTCTATTTTAGAAATGGAAGATGACTTATTTGAACATATTAAAAAATTTGTTGAAAGTCAAATTGATGTAACAAAAGAGTTAATAGAAAAATATATCGAAAGAGGTTGGGTAACAACATTTATCAAAACAGCAAATGCTATATTTAGATTAGGAGAAGAAGATTCTGGATTTAGAGGAAGATTCCTAATTGATGTTAAAAAAATATACAAGTTTTGTCAAATTTCTTCTGAAACAGGTCTAGTAAATATCATAAAGAATACATATAGAAAATGTGGTAAAAAGATATCTATTTCTAAATGGAATCCTTCAGATGTTTGGATGGTTGAAAAGAAATCAGAACTTAGAGTAATTGATGAATTTAGACACATAAATAATATCAAAGAATTAAATAACTACATAGATAATAGTTTTGATAACAGGAAACTAATTGGACTATCACTTAAAAAAGTATCTGAGAAAGAAGATATTAAAATCATTGCTAATAAAGTAACAGCACCACCTCGATATACTTATAATAATGTTAGAGTGTCTCAAGACGCTACTTCCACTACCGGTCTAAAGATATTGGTAGAAAGAAGAAGAAACCGTGATTTCAGCTCAGGAATAGAATCTATGACAGTTAGAAGTAAGCAAGGTAGTGTCGTAACTAATATTATGGGTGAAGTTGATGGAGTTATGTCAAGACACGGTCAAATTAGTCTGACTAGAATAAACGAAATTTTAAAAAAATATGAAATCGAGCGTGTTCCAATGGCTAAATCTTCTGGTCCAGCGGGTGAATCTTTCTATGAGTCAGGTTTAGAAACTTGGACCGATGATGAATTAAAAGAGGAGATTAATGTAATTAATGATGATATTATAGAACATTATGGTGAAGATATAGTTGCTAGAAAAGTTAGCAGACAATATCAAGAAAATAGAGCTAGATTAGTTTCTAAATATCAATCGCTTTTTTTAGTTTGGATTTTAATGGAAAATGCAAGTGTTCCTTCTGAACTTCCTGGGTTAAGCATCTCTGATAGAATTGTAGAGGAAATGTTTCATTATGCATTAGCTATCAATACAGGTCATTATAGAACTCCTAAATATGTTAGAGTTGTCGATTAAACTTAAATAGTTTTTTAATTATAATACTAATGGCGTTAAAAAGTAAAAAAGTTAAAAATACATCCAATAGTGTTTTAACCGTTCAAACCGGAAATAGTATAAACGTTACATCTAGTGGCACCCTGGTTACCTCAGGAACAACTACAGTTAATAGCCCTTGGTATATACCTTCTGGAACAACAACAAATGTATTATATTCTATTAACAAAACAAGCTATAATGTTTTAGGAATAGAAATTGAGGTTGAAGGAGAAAGCAATTTTAATGTTGCTTTATGTTTAGCTTTAATAAATACAAATGGTCTTGAATTTTACATAGAACTAAAAAAACAGGAAATAAGTTTTCCTAATGAAATTGGTGAATATTTAGAATCTGAATTAGTAAAGTATCTCAGAGATAAAAAAATAGAAGAGGTTATTAAATAAACATAACCTAATTTTTTATCTATACAAATAAAAACTCATTATGATTTTATGCGATTTAATATTAGACGGCAACTATCTGCTTAATCGCAATGTTTTCAGTCTGCATAAAAATAATCTTTTATTTGGGGCACTTTCTAAAAGCTTAGAAATGTCGGTTACAAATTATAAAAAATGGTTTCCCTTTGCTAATATTTATTTTGTATCCGACTCCAGAGAAAAATCTTGGAGAAAAAAAATTAACAAAGATTATAAAGCTAATAGAAAAAAGGATAGTGATATAGATTGGGAATTCGTATTTGGTGCTTACTCGGAATTTAAAGAATCCTTACCATACAAAGGAATCAAAGTTTTGGAATCACCTCACATTGAGGGTGATGATTTCATTTCTTATATAGTATCAAAATCAAATAATGATAATATTTCCACTTTGATTGTATCAAATGACTATGACATTAAGCAATTGATTAAATATAACTTAGATCCACTTTATATCAACATTATGTCCAATGAAATGTTAAATAAACAAAAACTATTCTTACCTAAAAACTATCAAATCTTTTTAACTGAAATTAATAAATTAGAGGATAATGATGATATTTTCAATCTAAATGATAATGTTGAATTTATTAATTTATTATCTAGTTTTATGGAAAAGTATGATATACAAGAAGTAGATCCAATTGAATCTTTAATTATTAAATTGATTTCTGGAGATCAAAGTGATAATATATCATCTGTTTGGTCAATTATCAAAAATGGTAAAAGACGTGGTATTGGAGAAAAAGGAGCTAAAAGTATTTTTGATAATTACTTAACAGAATTTGGAGATGTTAATTTATCTGACCCAGATTTATTTGAAAATATAGCTGATTTAATTTGTGAAAAAAAGAATTTAAGTAAAACAACAATATCAGAGATTAAAATTAATATTGAAAAGAATATGAGGTTGATTTATTTAGATACAAACTCAATGCCACCAGAGGTAAAAAGGAGAATTCAAAATGAATTCAATAAGTAAACAATTTGAGGAATGGGTTTTAAGAAATAGAGATAGTATTAAAAAATCCTGCTTAAATACGCTTTATGTAGAAAATCGTGTAGGTATCAAAGGAACAGTATTAGAAAAGAAGGTTTCGGTGAATAGTGAAATTATTCATAAATGGGGTTCAATTGTCGAAAGTTTTTTTAAAAAAACAAATATTTCTGTTAGAGTTAAACAATATATTTGTTTATATTGTGAAATTCTTCACCTATTCAGTCAGTCAAGTTATTTTACATTTTTAAATCCGATAGACAAAATTAATATAGATGTAGAGCTTAATGAAATTTATAATAAAATTATTAATGGAAAAATAAGGTCTAAAATTATTGATAAATATTATAACTACTTAACTGGAGAAACTGAATATCTTTTAGAAGATGGTAGATATGTTCCTATTGATGGAGATAAACATCCTATTTTAGAAATTGATTTATCGATTTTACCAACTGAATTACTAATGATTATAGATGATGTTGAATATAGAAACAATAAAATAGACCAACTTATTTAATATGGCTGAAATAATTGATGTTGCAAACGCAATGTTTAGAGACAGAAACAAATGGAAAGATATTACAGATGAAGATAAACAAAAGTTCTTTTTTATCTTTAATAGATATTTTTCAAAAAAATTCCCTGATAAATCTAAACTTTTGAATGATAAGTTAATAAATACCATATCCGCGATGGATTTATGGTTTCTTTTTATGCAAGATAAATCCTATCCGAAATGGTTCTGGTCAAAGTCCAACTCTTCAAAGACTAATCCTCATATTAGTGATAAAGAAATTTCATACTTGCTACAAGAACATGATTTAAAGAGAGAAGATTTAGAGATTTTAATGAAATTTTATCCTGATATTGTAAAAGAAGAGGTTAAATATTATAGAGATGACCAAAAAGAAAATAAATAGTAAAAATTGCACCCTTTTACACTGGTCCCTTTATAAGGGAATTTTTAAATCTTATTTTGTATTAAATAATAAATTCTATAGTGATATCAGATAAATAACAGTTCAAAACAAGATTACAACCTTATTTAAGAGTCGAAAAAATAAAAATAATAATAAATGGAAACTAAATGTTACACAGTTAAAGTAATGTCTAATAGAGAGAAGTCTTTATCTGAAAGAATTAAATTAGAAATGAATAGAAATCAAATTGAAGTAGAGATTTTTATTCCAATGGAAAGAGTTTATTTTGCAAAAAATGGGAAAAAAGCTCATCGTGAAAAGATTATGTATCCTGGATACCTCTTTATTGAAACCGCTAATTTAGCCACATTACAAGACATTTTAAAATCAGTTCCAGGAGCTACTGGTGTTTTAAAGTCAAAAACAGGAGAGCCAACGATTTTAAAAGCTAATGAGTTAGAACAAATTAAAAGAGAGTCTAATAAAGTAGTTGAAACAGTAGATTTATTAAACTATGTTGTTGGAGAAACTGTAGAAATCATAGGAGGACCTTTTGATAAATTCAGAGGAACCATTGACGAAATTAATAAAGAAAAAAATAAGGTCAAGCTTAACGTCCTAATTTTTGGAAGACCTACTCCTGTAGATCTATCAATGGAACAAATTCAAAAAGTCTTAGATTAATGTATCAAGCCAAGAAAAATACTATTTATGGAAATTGCAGTGTCCTTTCACCAGAAGGTATATTGATGTTTAAGTGCAATGAAAAGAAAATGAATTGGTATTTAAATAGAAACTTGGCTACTATAGTGAATAATAATCCACCAACTATTCAATTAAACTTCATTCCTAACGGACTTGGAAATCACAATAAATCTTATGGTTTAGGTAAAATGGAAAATATTTGTGTTAATTGTGGGACTCCTCATCAATTAACTAGACATCATATAGTCCCATTTTGTTATAGAAAATATTTTCCAATGGATTTAAAATCACATAATTTTCATGATGTTTTACCAATGTGTATTCCATGTCATAATAATTATGAAAGAGAAGCTGATAATTTAAAACAAGAGATAGCTAAAAAATATAACTCACCTATAAATGGTGTGGTTATTGAAGATAAAATACTATACTCTTATTTTAAAATGGTAATTACTCTTTTAAGAAAAGATATTATTATTCCAAAACATCGAGTTAAAGAAATGAGGAATAATATTAAACAATATTTCAATATTAAAAGGCTAACAACTGCTAGATTAAAAAAATTATCTGAAATTGAATTTAGAAAATTAATATCAACTCATGGAGAAGTTGTTATTAATCAAATTGAAGATATACAGGAATTCATCGAGATGTGGAGAAAGCATTTTATCAAAAACAATGAATGTAAATTTTTACCAGAAAACTGGAGTATAAATACTAAATAGCCATTAGTAATTATAAAACATTCTGTAATCAACTAAATCATATTTCACATGATTATGTGTAAAGATGTAGTTTCTTGAACAATGAATACAAAATTGATGACTTATCCAAAGACATGGTGTAGTTCATAAGAAGTCTTGTCTATACTTTAAGAGAGCTATATCCTTTTTTTTACATTCTAATTCCGTATCAAAATCCAAACCAAAAGTTTGGATTTTTTCATAGATATAATCAGCATGTGCAGTCTGAACTGACTTTTCATCTTCAATTTTTTTAGATGAAGACATATGTGTTAATGGCTTAACATTCCAGGTTGATAAAGCCAACTTCAAAGCTTCTTCCATTGTTTGGTCTTGAGGACCATATAAAAAGTGAAATTGATCAAATACTATTGGAACTTTTAAATGTTGATAAATTCCATCATAAAGCATTTTAACAGAATATTGATTTGGACTATCATCATTTTCTAACGTTAATCTACTTTTACAAGAATCTGATAATAGTGGAAAATTCTGACAAAATCTTTGCATTGCCTCTTGACAAGTTGGTTTAGTAGTTCCGATATGTATATTAATAGGATAATAATGTGATTTTTCTAAACCCATCAAATCCATTAACTCAGCATGTTTATTTAATTCATCAATAGTTTTAGTAACCACATCTGGATTTTCACTTGCTAAGACACAAAAATGTGAAGGATGAAAAGATACTCTAATATCATTTGATTTTATTAAATCACCAAGATTTTTCATCTTTTCAGATATTAGTTTAAAATTTGGCAAATCTGATAAATTGTAAAATCCGATACAAGGAAACATATCACTAGACATTCTATAAACATAAATATCTTTTGATATATTATATTCAAGTATTTTTTTGAGATCTGATATGTTTTGCAAAGCCAATTCAGAAACATAGGAAAGACCTTTGAATTCAAAAGTTTTTTTAATCATTCCCCTATTTACAAGAATATGATCCTTTTTCTTTAACTTTTCATTTACTCCAATGCTTATACAACAATATCCAATTCTATTCATAATATTAAAATATACACAAAGATACAAAATTTTTGAAATATCTGTTGCAGTTTATTATGAAATACTTCAATATCAAAGTCTGCCTCCCTTGCATAGGTAAACTCAAATACTTTAGGCATCATAAAAGTTTCCCTCTCTAGTTCTCTTAAATCTGAGGCGAACTCAAAATATTGACCTTCAACTGCCTGCATTTTCAAATTTCTAAGATATCTATATGATTTAAGGTATTTATTCTCCATTTAAAATTTTTTTAAGTTTTCTTTCTCTATTATCTTCTACTTTTTCAAAATTCATCTTATGAAACCATCCTGAGGGCCAATTCCAGCTAGTCTGGTCATAATCTAAATAGTAGGAATCACCTTCTATATCAATGACTTTATATATTTTATGTTTCACTAAAAATTTTGAACCAGTAATACAAATAACATTCATAATTAAAATTTACGAAGAAATAATCAAATTTTTTTAAATGAAATTTTCTATATCTTTATAGTCATCAATTATTTTTAATAGAGCTAATTCTTTCTGAAATAGGACTTCAAAACTATCAAATATATCTCTCCAAAATGAACCTATTAAAATAATAGGTGGCTTATTTTCCATCTTTCTTATAACATCTAATGATAAAAATAACTCAGATAATGTTCCAATACCACCTCTTTGCACAATATAAAGATCGGTATTTTCTATCAATCCTCTTAGTCTATCATAAATATCATCGCAAATTACCGTTCCGGTTAGATACTTATTACCTCTTGTGCTCGGAAATGTTTTACAAGTATATCCTATAGACTTTCCACCAGATTCATATGCTCCTTTGGAAACAGCTTCCATTATACCTCTATATCCACCACTTTTTATAATGAATCCTTTATTTGTTAGAATTTTTACCAATTCAACACTTTCAAGATATTCCTTAGTTGAAGTATCATTCATTGCTCCACCAAAAACAACAGCATATTTATTCATAATTTACTCATAAATTTTTTAACTAATTCTCTATCCACTTTAGCAGTTGTGGCACCACCTGGTTTAAAATAACTACCAACAATAGCACCATCAACCCATTCCATTTGATTTATATTATCAGCAGTTAGTCCAGCCCCAATAATTAAAGGAAAATTACCAATAACACTTCTGAAATATTTGATTTTATCCAAAGGAGTTTCTTTACCAGTTCCCTGTCCAGTTACAACAATGGCATCACAAAGTTTCATACCCATCTTTAAATCCTCTTCCAAATTAGAACCTTTAACAGGCGTGTAATATTTAGGCCAAACACCACCTAATACTTTTATATTAGGATATGATAAGTAATCATCTACATCAATCGCTCTATCCCTTTCATATCTACCGGAAATAAAATCAAGTTGAATGAATTTACCACCATATTTGTGAGCAATTTCGCCCTTGGGCTATACCCGGCACCCCCGGCTTGGAACACCGTGTTGGCGGACTGGAAAAACAAGATGTTACCGGTAATGTAAGTTACGATGCCGACAACCACCAGCATATGGTTAAAACAAGGCAGGCCAAAGTTGACATGATTGCCAACTACATACCCGAACAAACGTTGGACAGCGGGCCTGCCGCCGGCAAGGTGCTGGTACTAGGCTGGGGCAGCACGTACGGGGTTATAAAAAGCAGTGTGCTGGAATTGCAAGCCCAAGGCCATGCGGTTAGCCACGCCCACCTACGGTACATACGGCCGTTCCCCCGTAATTTGGGTGAAATACTCCGCAACTTTGACACTGTGTTAATACCGGAAATAAACAACGGCCAGTTGATTAAAATTATACGCGACCAATACTTTGTTGATGCAAAAGGCTACAACAAAATAATGGGTATACCCATTACTAAAATGGAGTTGGTGGATGAGATTAAAAAGTATATCTAAATCCCTTCCGAAGCAGCCCTAACGGACTAAACGCCGGTGAAGAAACTAACCACAGAGTTAAAGGAGTTTTTTCACGGAGTTACACAGCGTTTTTTAGCGAATTAAGCAGCAAGGCTACGGTTGTCAGTAATCTGAATAGCCCTTTCATTCAAAACAGCTGGTTAGGTGCGATTTATTTGACGCCCCTACCCAGTTTGTAGGTTATCGTTGAAGCATTGTCGTTGTAGGAGCAATCAGGGAACGTCAGCCCCTATAACGCCAATGCAATGTTAGGCGTAGCGCTTGTTCACGATCTGTCTATGCAAACATTGCGATTTGTCCATTACTTACGGGTGTCATTTCGCTTAGAAAATTGTCCCACAAGTTCAATGTCAAGCTAAGTTTGTACTTGTCATTTAGCTCATTTAATTCTGTTTCCAAATTTTGCTTGTCGACGGTTTTTGCTAATTTCAAAAGGTCGATTCTCATTAATACATCTTTTGTAAATGTTCTTTTTGCGTCTGCAAAAGTTACTGATTGCAAAAACTGCATTGTCGTGTCTGAATTTAAAAGTATCAAAGCATAAACAGCAAATTCTATTTTGTCGAAACCTATCAAATAACAAGTGTCATCAAGCATTACCGGCTTGTCGGCTTGTGGTAGAATTAGTGTGAAATGAAACGTTTTATAAAGTCCTGATATGGCAACTTTATAGGGTTTAAAAGAGTAGTCCCCAATACCAAAAATTGAAAATAAAGGTTTGTTGTTATAGATACTTGATTTCCGTGCATCAAAATTTGCCTGATGTTCTGTCAAGTATTGATATGTTTTTGGATAATCGTGTTTTATGTATTTAGTTTCTTGTCCAACTTTTCGTTGTGTAACGATTGTGAATTTTCTTGTCTGGCTGATGACTGTGTTTTTAAGGTCAGAACTTTTAAGAAGACCATAAACCAAATCATCTTCTAATTTCACTTCTTCATTTAAGCCATTTATATAATGTCCGTTTACTTTGTCCAATTCCATTACGCTTGAGCAGTCGTGTTTCAAGCCTTGTCGCCAAACGAAAGGACATTTGCCATCTATTTTTTTTGTATGAATGTAGGTGTCGATGTTTGAAACAAATTTGTCGTTTAACCAACCAAAACGTAGTTTTTTTCTTTCTTCTAATCTTCTTTGACTTCTTTTAATTGTTCGTAATTGATTTATTGAGTAAAAATCGAACTCTTCACAATCAAATTCAGGAGTAGCATTTAATTCACAATAGAATAAAGAGGCTTCAACGGAAACATTGAATTCTTTCTTGCTGTCAATACAATGCTTTTCGATAGATGCAATGTTGTATTTGTTTTTAGTTTGGTCGAAAACAATATTCTTAATAACAGAATTTTTAACCAATAAAAGTAAATGTCCTTTCATTTTCTGAAAGGTTTCAAGCATTGTTATGGCAATGAATTCTGCAATGTCAAAGTTACCTTTGCCTGTCATTGCATCTAAACCGCTATGATTTTTAAAATTAGTCTTCTTGGGTAAGTTAGCTGAATTAAGGCTTCCCAATTTTGAGTTTGTAACCCACGGCGGATTGCCAATTACTAAAATGTCTTTATCCGAAAATTGCTTTTCAATTTGCTTGAATTCAAAGTCAAAAACATTACAATGAGCTATAGAAATTACTGGTTTTTTCGTTTCGGGGTTTTCAAGAAAAAAGTCGACAATACTAAATTTGGTCTCCCACACATAAGGTTTGTAAATTTCAATTCCGAATATGTTTTTGATGTTCTGAAAATTCTTTAAAGATGCGATGATAAAATTGCCTTTTCCACAAGTTGGCTCAACAATGATTGCTGGTGAAATATTTTTTGAAGCTAAATGTTGCGTTACCTTATTTGCTAAATCTTCATTTGTCTGAAAGTCGCCATATTCAGCCCTGTCAGGCTCTTCAAGTATATTGCAATTATCAGAAATGACTTCTTTAAGTGTTCCTAAATCTTCATCATTATCAAAAAAATGTTTAATGCCGAAGGCAACAAACATTTTTTGATTGGCTAATTCAAATGATGAAGTGTTTCTTAAATTCTGATTTAAGAAATCCGAAACTTTATGACTAATATTTGCTTCAAATACTTTCATCATTTAGGTTTTTTGTAGCTTACAATTTTTGAAATGCCTGGAATATCATCAACCAATGCCACAATCCTCTGATATTGTAATCTCCATTGCAAGGCATTGGAAATAGTGAGGTAACCTTGTTCTGGTGGTGTTTGTAAAATTTGTTCAGCTAATTTGGATAGTGTTATTTCTAATGTATCAATTATATCATTTACACCACCGTGATAATTTTCAACAATAATACCTTGTAACCCTTCTTCTTCATAGATTTTAATTTCTTCTATTGCTCTTTCTACCGGAACGACACTTGCTAAGTGTATCATCCCGAATATTGATTTATTAAATTTCATTTGTAATTTCTTTTATTTTAATATCTCTCATTTTTGATTTATAATCAAGTATATAATCCCGTAAATTTTTACTCAAACTATGTTCAGTATCATATATACCAGTTTTATCAAAATATGGATTAACACATATTTGTCCTCTATTTCTATCTATTGAAACTACTCTACTACCATCTTGATAGATATATTTAAATTTATCTGCAAGGGGTTCTATTATTAGAGAATCAGATAAATAATAATCTTTATCACCATAAGGTGGTAGCCCGCCTCTACCATACATAATTCTAATACATTCTTCATCTTTAAAATAATCAAGAACATGATTTATATCAATACTCTCTACTATTTGTTTATCATCAATATAATATGCCATAATCACAAATATACGAAATATTTTAATTAGCTTCGATAATATCAACCATACCCTCATTTTCATAGACGATATCATCATCGATTAAGATTTTAACTCTACTAACATTCCATTGTCCGTCACCCGCTGGTGCGAATTCCGGTTCGATATTAACAAAGACCTTAATTTCATTATTTCTAAACATTTCTTTCAATGCTTCCTTAATTTGTTCCTTCATAAATATTATATTAAATAATTTAACAAATATACAAAATATTTTTAAAACAATATACCAAAATAACAAATTAATATATACATTATAAAATAACTTAAACAAATGGATATTATTAAATTTAAAGACTTTATAAAAATCAATGAAAACTTACACGATACACCTGAAGAATATGTTAAAATGGCATTAGTAAAAATCAAGAATAAACTTGAAAAAATGTTTGCTGGTGAGGTCAAAGCCGAAGACATTGAAAAATTAAGTGATAGAAGAAAAAAAGAAAGTGGTGCAACTTCTCTCGCAGAATTAGGAATTGAATTACAAAGTATTGAATTATCAAGATATTCAAGAATACAAGACAGTGTTAAAGTTATTTATTCAGATGCAGAAGCTAGATATGATCTAACAGTAGTGGTAAATCTTGAAGATGCTGTTCCTGAAGATGAGAAAAAAGACTTTTCTGCAGAAGATATTAAAAAGTGTTATGTTAAATTTAAAAAATATGATTCAGAAAATTTCAACTTAGTCGGTGAGATTTCCAAAACTGTTGATATTAAAGATATAGATGACGACTTTTTAATATCACTTAAAATTGAATTGGATAAAGAATTTGGTGATGAAGGAGAAGAATTAGAAATAGAAACAGAATAGTATGAAACATTTAATCTCGTTTAATTCTTTTTTAAATGAAGAGTTATTTATAGATGTAGAAAATCAAAAAATTCCAAAAAGGGTAACTGAAAAGGTAGCACCTACCATCTATAAAGATGACAATCTTACTGTGCAAGTAGCGAGAACTTTAGATGCATCTAAAATCATAAGTGATCCAAAATGGTGTTCTACTAGTATTGGTGGTTTTTATAAACATAATCTAACAGCTAATTTATATAGATTAAAATTTAAAGACGGATACAGATTAAGATTAACTTGGGATTATATGCCTTGGGATGGAAGTTATTCTGGAGGAACACACTGGGGATGTGGCGGCCAGGTAGAAGATAGAGAAATTTGGTATAGACATATAAGACCAAGAGATGAACAAAACCCTTTTTTATTTGATTACAACAAAGATGATGAAAGACAGGAAATGGTAGATAGAATTAAAACTATTCCAAAAGTAGCTATAGAAGCAATTTATAGATATCAAAAACAACATAGATTTGAAAAAAATGCACTTTTATCTCTTTTGTATAAGGAAGTTAGTAAAATAAAAGTCATTAAAGTCTCTCCTATTGAATCAAAAGGATCTTTTGAAATATTTTATGAAGTAGTGATTTCATATAATAATAAAAAATATGTTATTCACGCTGGGTTGGAAAAGTGGAAAGATAAATTTGAATTAAAATTCAGATTTTTTGGTTCTTCTTTTGAAAAAGAGTTCAAAAACAGATATGCGTTTATGGAATTCAAAGCTTTATCAAAGCAACTTGAACCAGCGTTTATTGAGTGGTTGAAAAATAATAATAGACAAGAATACCAAAAGCTACAAAAACTTCTAAAGGTAAATAAGTGATTTTTATAAATATAATATGAGAAATTATTATGTTGTAACAAACCAAAAAATTATTAATGATATAAAAACAAGTAAATATTTTAAAGTCAATTTAGGAATGTCTATCACCATGGAAAAAAATAGTGAGAGATTACTTAGTGATAAAGATGAATTTGCAGCATCTTATAACTACCAATATAAAACATCAATTTACGCGAAAGGAAATATCGGTGGTATTAAATTCTACACAGACCATTATATTCATGATGATAAAATTGCCTTTTATTTCAATTTAGAAGAATTTGTTTTTGATTATGATAAAAGGTTAGCTATAGAAAAAGGTGGCATAGATGCTTATATAGGATTTTTATTAAAACAGGTTGATGAAAAATATGATGAGAGAATATCAGATGCTAAGCAGAAATCTGAAGAAAAAGCTCAGAAAGTTGGGTCACCAGATAGATTAATTAAAAATCCAGGAGCAGTTACCTATGATGATTTAAAAGCCTATCTACAATCAAAAAAAGTTTAATTATATAACAAGGTTTTTAAAGTTTCATATATTATCATTTGATCTTGTATATCTATATCATCAAATGGAATTTCAAAATCTATATTGTTTTTGAAAGCATGTAATATGATATTATCAGATTTAATTTCTATTGTATTGATTACAATGTCACTTAAATCAATATCAATAACAACCTCAGTAAAACCAATACCAAGTATTTTTAAAATACTAATTAATTTCCCCTTCATATAATTATATATTAATCAACAAAATATTAAAAAAATTAAAAAGCAAATTTTTTTAATTAATATATAGATTATGATTAAAAACTTCTATGACTTTGAGTTAGACCTTTTAATAGAGTCTTTGGTATTGGAATCTAAGATTGAATTTTCTGATAAATTCTTGAGTATTTTGAAAGGTATTAAGAGAAATAAAATTGCTAAGGAATTATTAAGTTTAAATTCTCGTGGTGAAGATTTAGATTTTCCTCAAAATTATATCGACACAGGTAAATTAAAAGATGAAGCTACATTTATTACAAATAGAAAAGAAAAAGAAATTTTAGGTAAGGAAACTCAAATTAAATATAAAGTTACACAAAATGACAGATATCTAACACATAGCTCAAGAAACAGAGCTATATATGATAGATTAGGATATACTATTCCGGATACTGAGCCTTATTCACCAACACAAGGAACAATTGGTGTTATAAAAGCAGAAGCTGTATCTGATAGAAGTAATAATGTATATGTTTGGTTTATAGCGGATGATGGAAACCAAACAGTTTTGAATAAACAAGCTTTGGCTCCTTATGACGATAGAATACCCCTACTTTGGAAAAGAAACAGAAACCCAATAAAAATCGGAAGACTTGTTAGATCTATTTTAACCACAGCAAAGTTAGAATTTACAGAAAAGGATGTTGAAGACTTTGTTAATGCTTATAAATCAACTTTTGAAGTAATGGAGAATGCCTTTTTAAAATTTAAATTAGTAAATGGTAATGATATAGCTTATTGGTATAACATAAATAGATACGCTGACGGAGGACAATCTACATTAGGTAATTCTTGTATGGCTGAAGTTGAGGAAGAATATTTTGAAATATACTGTCGAAATACTAAAGTTTGTTCTTTATTAATTTTATTCTCTGATGAAGGAGAAGTGGTTGATGGTCAGTATAAATCTAAATTTATTAAAGGAAGGGCTTTAGTTTGGAAAACTGATCAAGGAGATACTTTCATGGATAGAATTTATACTAATCATGACTCTGATGTAGAAATATTTAAAAGATATGCTTTTGAAGAAGGTTGGTGGTGTAAAGATGCACAAAATTCATCTCGTGGATTCTATACAACTGATGGCACTAACAAAAAGAAAGCTGAATACACCATAACTTTAGAAAAATCTAAATTTAAAAATTATCCTTATGTAGATACTTTTAGTCTTATTGATTTTGAAGATAAAAAAATATCAAATAAATATAGTCTATTAAATGAGGTTCAAGGTGACTTAAATGATACAGACGGTTGGTTTAATCATGAGAATGATTACGAAGCAGAATGGTAATTTAATCTATTATATAATTATCAGAATCTTTAACTATATCTCTGTTTTTTCCATCGTAGTTAAATAACTTCAATATACTTTTCATGGATTCTAAGTTTGATTTACGCTCATCATTTGAATCAATAACTAACCAAGGTGTGGCATTTTTTGTTCTTTTTAACATAGTGTTGATATAATAGGTAAAGTCATCCCATCTATGTAAGACATTCTGATCATTTTCAGAAAATTTCCAATATTTTAAAGGATTAGATTTTCTCATTTCAAATCTATATTTTTGAACTCCTCTATCTATTGACAACCAAATTTTAACTAAAATAATATTCTTATCTTTTAATTCTCTTTCAAATGAAACTGTATCATCTAAGAAATGTTGATATTGTTTTTCACTACAATATCCCATAGGTCTTTCTACATAAGATCTGGTATACCAACTTCTATCAAAGAAAACCATCTCACCTTTCTTTGGTAGGACTTTTTCATATCTTTTAAACCAATTTTCTGATTCTTCTTTAGCTGGAATGCCGAATGTTTCAACTCTAAAGTGTTTAGGGTCTAGATATTGTGAAATACATGAAATGTTAGCTCCTTTACCAGCCGCATCTCTTCCATCAAATATAATTAAGATTTTCTTATTATTTTTCTTAACCCATTCTTGAAGTTTTAAAAATTCAATTTGAAGTAAATATCTTTGACTTTTATATTCCTTTTTAGGAACAAATGATTTTAAGAATTTTAATCCACCTATAATTTCCCACTCACTATCTTTTTTAATTTTAGTTTCACAAAATTTAACAATATCATCAACTATATCTTCAATAGAGTGACTATACTCACCTAATATTCTAGTTAGATTTAGCTTCACTGACTCTAAATCATCATCGTAAACATCTTCTAATTTTGACAACATTTCTTCTAAACCAGTCATTTTTAACACTTCTGGATTGCATTTTTTTTCTAAATTTTCTAGTTCAGATTGAAATTTAATTAAACATTTTTCAGACAACTTTTCTAAAATATCTTCAGATAAATTAGTCAAACAAATTTTTATATTATTAACATAGTATGATATTTGATGATCATCTCCTTCAATCATTTGTTTTAAATTGATTAAAAGGTCATACCAAGACTTAAAGAAATTTTCTATTGAATTATTTGACTTATAATAGAAATTCTCATTTATTCTTTGACCAAAACTTTGCAAATATCTCATATTCTATATATTATATTTAAAGTTTTCAAAACTTTTAATATAAGGCTCTTTAAAATCTACTTCTCCATTTCTTAATCTTTTCAAGAATTTCTTAGGTTGACCATCCACCATCTTGTCATTTTTTCCTGTTTCTGTAGTTTGTGGCATAAATATTCTTTGAATCCTTTCTTTTGTTTTAGTTTCTCTTATCATTTCTAAATGATTTGATAGTTTTTCCATAATACCTTCTTCATCTAAATCCCATTCATTTTCCAAGAAATTGATAAAAGGACTACTTATTATTTCACGTAATTCTTTTTTCTTAATCTTTTCCAAAGCATTAAAAGGATCCTTTTCTTTTTCAGTTATGATTTTCTTATAAGTCGAAGCAAGAGCCAGTTGTATAATTTTCAAAATATCTTCCGGGTCTTTATAACCCAACTTCTCAAAATTTAAAATGATTGCAGGAACATGAGCATCTGGGTTAAATAAAAATATTTTACACCATCTATGATGACCGTCTATAATATAATACTTATCATCCAAGTAAGCTACTAATATTCTATTCTTATTTAAATATGAAGTGTTACCTTTTATTATATTAGCTATTCTTCTTTTATTAGATTTAAAATAATCTGAAATTCCTATCTCACATTGAGTAGGTTTTAAATCTTTGACGGCTAGACTCCTTTCAAAAGCTCTTATTTTTTCGTCATCGATTTCTCCATCATGTTTACCATTCTTTATAAGAGCTCTAACTGCGTGATGGTTACATAAATCTTTCAGCTCTTTTACAAAGTCATCATAAGGAAGAGATAGTAATTTTTCAAAATCATTATTTTTTTCCATATTGATATATATTAAAAATTTTGTTTCAAAACCAACTTTTCATTTTTAAAAACATATATATAATGATAGTCAAAGATAATTTCAAAAACTATTTTAAAAGATAATTTCATATGAGTGATACTTCACATATTATTTCTATTTTAGAATACTTCACTGATAGTTTAAATCAAGAGAAAAACAATTTCGCTGATCCTTCAATTTGGGATAAGATTAATGATGCTTTAAAAAGATCTTTTAGGATTGAATCAATTTTAGATAAAAGTTTTAAAATTCCCGAAAGACAACCACAATTTCCACACTTTACTAAACCTGGATCTTTCTGTGATATTAATGATAAGTTATCCAATTTTAAAATCACAGATATAATTAAGGTTGAATTTAAAAGATTCTATCCTAATATTATATGTAGATTATTTGAAGAAGGATTATTAGAGTTAAATATACAAACCGAGCCTTACTACTATTTTGTGAACCATACTGATATCAAAAAGCATTTATCAAAAGATGCTAAAATTGTTTTTAATATCTATATCAACTATTATTTTGGAAAAAAACTTCTTCCAAATGATAGAGAAAAAGTTGCCGGAAGAGGATATCAAATAATAGAACATTTTTCTAATTATAACGGATGGCTATATTCTGATACGGATCATTTTTTCATCAAAGATGATATTGGATTAGTTGACAATTTAAAAAAAGATTTAGACTTACTCGAACTTCCGTATGAGATTGAATTTATTAAAGAATCAGTTTTTTTAGCTAGAAAAAGATACACCTATATTAATCAAGAAGGATTAGGAAAAATCATGGGATTTCGCCCAAAAAAATAAAAAGTTAAGTATGAAAAATTGTAAATATGATGTTTGTTGGCAAGGTCAATGTAAAAATGAGGCAATAGAAAACCAAGATTATTGTCATGAACATTTAGGTAAAAAATGTTGATCATGTGAAAACCAAGCAATCGGAGATTGTCACAAATATAATGGAAGTTTTGTATGTGGAACACCGATGTGTCAAGACCACCAACACTTAGAACATAATTAGGTCATATTCAAAAAAAGTCGTAATTTTGTATATGAGAAAAAATAAAATTAGTATATGAAACTAAAAAAAGAAATGGATATTAGTAAGTATGAGATAGCGGTGATAGTTGGGCGTTTTCAAGTCCACCAATTACACAAAGCACATTGTGATATTATTGAGAGTGTAATGTCAAATCACAAAAAAGTAATATTATTCTTAGGTGTAACGCAAGTTGTTGGATCAAGTTCAAACCCACTTGACTTCGCTTCCAGAAAATCAATGATTCAAGAAAGATATCCAGAACTTATAGTGTTAGCACTCCCTGATAAAAGGGATGATGATTCTTGGTCTAAAAATTTAGATTCTAGAATTAGAGAAGTATTTCCTATTGGAAAAGCTTTATTATATGGAAGCCGTGATTCTTTTATACCACATTATAAAGGACAATTTGATACCGCTGAGTTAGAACAAGAGATATATGTTTCAGGAACAGAAATAAGAAAAAAATTATCAGAAGAAATCAAGTTCTCAAAAGAATGGAGAGCTGGTGTTATCTATGGTAATTACAATAGATATCCAACTTCGTATCAAACTGTAGATGTTGCAGTTTTTAATGAAGATGAAACAAAAATACTATTAGCTAAAAAGCCAAATGAAGATAAATATAGATTCATTGGAGGATTTGTAGATGTAAAAGATAAATCACTTGAACAAGCAGCTAAAAGAGAATTTATGGAAGAATCAGGTGGGGCTGAAATTGAAATCATTTCATATGTAGGTAGCTTTAGAGTAGATGATTGGAGATATAGAAGTGAGAGAGATAAAATTATGACTACCTTATTTAAAGCCAAATATATTTTTGGACACTTATCACCATCTGACGATATTTCGGAATTAAAATTTTTTAAAGTTGATGATCTAAAGACCGATCGTGGAATCATGGAAAATATCATTGAAGAACATCAACCTCTAATCAACATTTTATTAACAAAAAATTAATCAATTATATGGAAACAATTACAATTAAACCGACGAAGAAGGCTTCAGAAAAAAGTGTAAAATTACCTGGTAGAAAAATTCATAAAACTCCAAGATTATTGATAGCTGACTCTTATACTATCAGTTCTGATTTATTTGCATCAGAAAAGGCAAAAGAAAAATCAGTTTACTACATAACATTTAGACGTATTCTCGAAAAGATTAATCCGGCACTTTATAGTAAAGGAGACAATCGTATTGTATTCACTGGATTGTCAAGAATACTTGACTATCTATTTTATGAGCCTATTACACATCAAGAAATCGATGAAACCAAAAGATTCTTAGCTGATAAAAAGGTTACCAATCAAGGTTTAAAAGAAATGTATTTTCCTGAACATCTTTGGAGAAAAATCGTGGATGAATATAACGGAAGACCTCCTATCAAAATTAAAGCTCTTAAAGAAGGTTCAGTAGTCTATCCAAATGAACCTGTTGTAGTTATTGAAAATATACCAGAAGGATTTGGTGAAATCGCTGCTTGGTTTGAAAGCACTTTACTTAAAATTTGGAGCTCTTCTGAAATGGTTACACAATTAGCTCACTGGTTTGAATATTGTAAATCTCTTGTTAATCATGTATATGGAGAGACAATTACAAAAGAACAGACTAATTTCTTAGCTGGATTAATGTTACACAACTTTGGTTGTAGAGCAGGTATGACTCCCCAAGAATCTGAATGGTTAGCAGCAGATGCACTTTATGTATTCTCTGGAACTGATACTTTCTCAGGAGCTTATCAAGCTTGGAAAAATGCTGATGAAGCCACTGGAGTAGCTATGTCCGTATTTGCATTGGCTCACCGAAATGTTCAAGGATATGAAAGTGAAGCTGATTGTCACAAAAAATTAAATCAAGTATCAAATGATAGTGATATCGAGTCACACGTAGCTGACTGTTACTCTTATTTTGATACAGTTGAAAATATTCTTTTACCATTAGCTATGAAAAATAAAGTGGAAGGTAATGGTAAGGTTGTTGTTGGTCGACCAGATTCAGGTGACCCAGAAGAACAAGTTTTATGGTTATGTAAATTAGCACATAAACACGGACTTTCTAAAGTTGAAACTATTCTCAAAAAAGAGTGGAGATTCGGAACTAGTATGAAGTTCATTGAAGGTGATGGTATGACTTGGGAAACTATGAAAGAAATCAATGAAGAATTGATGTTACATGGATTTCCACCATTTGCTTGGGGATTATATGGTGTAGGTGGAGGACTTCGTAAAATCAATCGTGATGACTTCTCAGCTAAATATGCACTTTGTGCTATCGGTAACGATTTAGAACCTGTTTGTAAATTCTCTGAAACACTTGAGAAAACAACTCTTCCAGGTCCATTTAAAGTTTTAAGAAGCAAAGAAGCTCTTGATTCTAAAAAGACCATTGTATTTCCTGATGAGCCAGGTGAAGATGTTATGGTTGATTTCTTTAATGGTGATGATATTTGGAAACCTTTCAAAGAAGGTTATAATGATAGTTTCCTAACTATTAAACAACGTATTTTAGACCAAATGGGAACAATGCCTTTGACATTATCTAGCGAAGATAATCACAACTATCCAGCTTCTGATAAAGTAAGGGAAGTTCGTATTGAACTCTTAAAGAAATACGCTCCTAAAAAATTGGCTCAAAACTATTAATATGAGTAAAATTGATAAAGAAATTGCAGAAGGACTTTTAGCTCGTCTAATGAATTTGAATGAGCTAAAAGTTATTCATACAAATTTAGAAATTGGATGTCATCATGAAAATAAATGGTCTTTTCAAATAGATGATTTTGATATGAGTATAAATGAAGTGGAAGGGCCAGCAAGGATATTCGGAATTCCAGTTGCCTCTGATAAAGCCAGGTTTAGATAAAATGAGAGAACATTCCGATTTTATCAAGAAAGACGCTTATTATATTTTAAATTTTTTTTCGAATTTTAGCTTTCCACAATCATATATTTTATTTATGTTATTTTTTTGCATAAAACAACTCTCACTTAACTCAGTTTTTAATCTTGATTTTCTATACCTTGATTTATGCACCCTTCTATCACCTATTATATACTTATAATCTGATTTATTATCACCTACTAAATTAAATCCCAATTTATAATAAAGATCACCAGTACTAAAATCCTTATCAGCATAACTTATTATTCTTTCTACATTATTCGTTTTAGTAAAAAATGAAAATAACTTAGAAGCACCACCAATTACATTAGTTTCTAATTTATTACAAAATCTATTTAAATTCCATTCACTATCAGACATTTTTTTTCTTCCTTCAAAGGAATCAAAGCTCATACAAGAAACTAACTCATTATTATAATACAATCCTATTTTAATATTACTTTTTACAAATCCTAATATGTGATTTTTATCAAAGAAATTTTTAGCTTCTAAAGTAGAAACCTCCTTAACCACACAATTCCTTGCATATATTTTATTTTTAGTTAATCCCAACAAATTTATTATTATAGATTTTACTATAGCACATTTATAAATCCAATCATCCTCCCATATATGAATAATTTTTATTGATTTTTTTTCAAAAAAATTTGTCTTTGATATATGATAATCCTTTTCCTTAAATTTATCTGAATGAAAATATATCCCATTAAACTCAAACCCAATTAAAAGTTCCGGCAAAAAAACATCTATTTCAAACTTATCTCTATAGTTTCTGATAACTTCTCCTTTATAATTTTCAAATATAAAATTATAAAAAGATTCCTCTTTTAATGATGATAGTGATGATATTGGGTTACAAATAGTGCATAATTTGTTATTTGAATGCTTTCTTCCATAGTAATTATCACAACTTATTTCAAACGTATGCTCTAACCCATTATCACACTTAAACTTACTAACTTGTTTGTCAACATATTCTATATAATATTCATCATTTGATATTTTAAATTTACCAATTCTATATTTATCATCCTTATATATAGATTTATTTTTTATAGATTCTTTAAATTCATCCGTTTTTGTATAACTATCAATTCCATATTTATCAAGACAAGTTTGTCTAGACTTTATTTTATATTCATCAGTTTTTGTATAATTATCAACTCCATATTTCTTTTTATAAGTTGCTTTTGATTTTAATAAATATTCATCAGTTTTTGAAAAATTATCAACTCCATATCTTTCTATATTGGTATTTTTTACTTTATTTTTATATTCATTGGTCTGTGAATAATGAGTAACACCATATTTTTGTAATAATGTATCTTTTGATCTTTCTCTTAACTCAGCATCATTAGATGCACACTTATAAGAGCAAAACTTCCTATATCCATCAATAAAATTTAAATTAGTAGAAACTCTATTACCACACTTACATAATATATAATTAGGTTCGTTATTAACCCAATGCCATACTTTCCATTTAAATTGAATATCTGCTAATTTAGAACAATGGAGAATTATTTCATGATAAATATCTATATGATTCTTAATGAAATAGTTCTCCCTCAACCTATTTCTAGATCCCTTCAATATACTATTTAGTAACTCCGATTTATTCATATACTATATATTAAAAAAACCGTAAAAATTTTACGGTTTAAATTTATTTGCCATACTTGAAACACTATTCATCATTGATGATGGATTGAAATTCGGAGTATTCATTTTTTGTTTATCTTCCTCTTTCTTTCGTTCTTTTTCTTCTTCATCTGTTATCTCATTCACTATTTTGATATTTTCTTCAAACATCCAATACGGCCAAATATCAATACTACTTTCTTGTAAATGATAATGTTTTTGTAAAAGTAATTTATTCTTTAATAAACTTTTCAAAGGCATCATGAATAACGAAAAGAGCTGACGGTCCGTCGGGAAAGATCATATCGCTGTGCACCTCCAAACCACAGCTACAAGACTTAACTACCTTTTCAATTCCAAAAGATAATTTCTCAACTGCAGAATTTAAAAACTGAAATGATAAATTATCCATTTTATTTTGGAACTCATCTAATTTAGCTTTAATTCCATCTTGGGTAATAGAAGTTCTATCGTATAGAACAAAAGGTATAATCTTCAAGAAAGACAAATTAGGCTTTCTCTTTTCTGCATTTTCTTTAACTATATAATCAGTAAAAGCTTTTTGTAATCCAATTGTAGGAGGAGCCAAGTTATAAATATCACCATTAACAATTTCAAATCTAAAACATCTATTAGCGGGATTGTAATATTTTTTTAATTTCTCAGGAACACCAAAAATTTTAAAATTTTCTCTCTTAAGTTCAATTTGAATCTCTTTTGCACAAGAACAGTTAGATTTTGTAACTAAGGAGTTGCCTTGTTGAAAGGTTAATTCTCTAATAGAGAAAACTAAGTAAAATCTATCTGGATCTCTTAAATCCATATAACTTCCAATATTACCATTAGGATATTTAATCCTAACACAGGCTGAAAGCATTTCATTCATTTTTTCAACTATATCATAATAGTTAGTATCATCAACCATTGAATAAGATTGAATTTCTTTGACCTCTGCCGCTCTAATTTGAATCATCGAACCTACAGGGTAGAATATACCACAAGGAAATTCTTTAACATCAAAAGAAAAATATTTTAAATTATCTACGGTTGAGTTATCTACTTCGACTTTAAATTTCGGTTGAACCGGGGTATCAACTTTACCTTCTAATTCTTGTAGGTGTCTTTTAAGATATTCCTCTTCACCTAAATCTTTTAAATCATCACTCATAAAAAAAGTTTATTTTTGTTATATATTATATGACTTATTACTCCTTTGTTTATATCAGATTTGTTTATTTCAAAAAAAATGAGTATTTTTGTTAAAATTTTGATATGCAACAACTATTCGATTTAATACAACAAAAGTTACCAGGTGCAAAACCACTTCTAATTGCTATCAGGGGTTCGCATGCTTATGGCACTGCACTTCCTACTTCTGATACTGATTATGCTGGTGTTTACGTCCAACCATTAGATGATATATTAGGATTTAATTATAAGCAGCAAATAAATGATGATAAAAATGACGTTGTATTCTATGAAATTAGAAGGTTTTTAGAATTACTAAAATCCAATAATCCTAATATATTAGAGCTTTTAAATTTACCTGAAGATTGTATAATTTATAAAGATCCTATATTTGATATAATATTAGATAATAAAAATAGTTTCTTAACTAAAGGATGTAGAAATAGTTTCGCTGGTTATGCAACTCAACAAATTTCTAAATCGAGAGGTCAGGATAAGAAACAAAACTGGGAAAAAGATAAGGTGACTAGGAAGACTCCATTAGACTTCTGTTATTTCCATTTTGGATCTAATTCAGTTCCTTTAACTACATACTTAAATGATAAAGGTATGGATCAAAAATTCTGTGGATTATCTAAAGTTCCACATAGTCGAGATACTTATGCTCTTTACTATGA
>Ga0007813_1000037_pt1 | contig 49662 bp, 71 predicted proteins | sample CryBogCBE29Jun09_FD_71194 | JGI IMG/M metagenome (GOLD analysis project Ga0007813, IMG submission 71194) | Freshwater microbial communities from Crystal Bog, Wisconsin, USA - CBE29Jun09 | ecosystem: Environmental > Aquatic > Freshwater > Lake | place: Crystal Bog, Wisconsin, USA | collected... | reverse complement strand
AGAGGGGCACAATGGCAGAAAGAACAACTACTTGTTGAAATAGAAAAAGCAGAATCAGAATCATTTGAAGGGTGGTCAGAAGAAGCCAAGAATGGTTATTTGACAGCTTTGTGCAAGATTTAAAAATATATAATTATGATACTATTTAAAAAGCAAACACATTCAGAAGCAATGAGGAAAAAAGCATTAAAGTCCTCACTTAGAGTAATACTAGGGTATATAGATACTGTTGCAGGTAATGGTCATTTTTCTTATAATATTGACATAAAAAAGGATCTTACATCATCTGGTCTATCAAGAGATATAGTTGATACTATGAAAATTGAATTAGAGAAGATGGGATATAAAATAACTATTGTTGAAGACAGATTTCAAATAAAGTGGTAATCTAAAAACATACAAACATGAACGAGATAAATATGGAAAAGAAATATAAAATCTTATACTGGGCAGATAATGATTTTGCTGTATTTGAAGTAGAAGAAAGCGAATATGGCGAAATAGATTCAGAGCTCGGATCTCCATTAATGATCGGCTCACTTATTGATTGTGAAATGCTTATTGCATTAAAAAATAAAAATAATTAAAATTTAAAATAAATAATATAATTATGGAAAATCAAAAAATAAAAAAAGTACAAACAGAAACTATGTATGAAGTTGAATTTAATAATAAATTTTATACAGTAGTTCATTGCGAAGATAATAATCATCAGAGCGGATATTCATCTTGGGAAATTTATGATGATAATGGTGATGAAATACAAGGTCGATTAGAGGAAAAATTAATAGAATTTATTCTAGAAAATGCAGATTTGCCATATGATTTACTTGATAATTAAATTATAATTTCTTAATCTTATTTTTTACTTTTACAAAAACAAATTTATGCAAGAATCAAATATCAAATTAGAGATCGAATTAAAGTATAATGTATCTCTCTACCCAGAAAAAGTTAAATTTCATAAAAGCATTATTGAGTATTATTCTGCAAAAAAGAAACTATCTGATACTCAAATTAATCGACTTAAAAACCCCCTATATCCTATTCCTGGAGTAACTACTAAATAGTAATAAAATAATGATAAAGAAAACTAACTGGATGACCTCAGATTTGACTGCTCATATCACCGAATCTAAGTCTATATCTAAAGAAGAAGTACAAAAAAAAGTAGCGTCTTTGCAAAAAAAGACTTCTTCTTTGATCTCAGAATCTGAAGAGTTATATTCAGTTGCACCTACTAGTGAATTATATAGTATAATTAATATTTTAGAAAACATAATTAGAGAACTAGATAAATTAAAATAAAGATATGAAAAAAGTTTATAAATTTTATATGTATAAGACTATACAAAATAGTTTTATTCAAATAGCACTACTTCCAGGATTTTATATAACTCACTCTAAGCAATCTCATTTTATAGAATCTGGTATTTATACAGATATTTTTATAATCGGTTTCGATTTTCTTATTTGGGATTTTGGAATTCAAATTTTTAAAGACATATATTAATATGGAAAATTTAAACTCTGTAGCATTCATTGCTCGAATTAATCAAATTATACCTATACCAGGTGCCGATAACATCGAGCAGGCCATGGTAGGTAATTGGTCTTGTATTATCAAGAAAGATCAATATGCAGAAGGTGGTTTAATAGTATGTGCAACCACAGACGCGGTAATACCAGAAACATTGGCTGAAAAAATGAATGTAACAAATTATCTACGTTCTGGCAATCGTGTTCGAACTATCAAGCTTCGTGGTGTGTATTCAGAATGTTTGATCATACCTTTTATGTATACTGAAATGGAAATTTCAAAACTGAAAGAGGGCATGGATGTAATGTCATATATGAGCATTGTAAAGTATGAACCTCCAGCAAAACAAATTCAGCTTGCTTCTGGTAAAAAAATTAGATATTCAGAAAATCCAAATTTCCCTATTTACTATAAATTTCCAAATATAAAGAATGTGAATAATATGTTTACTCAAGAAGATATTGTTCAAATTACTAGAAAAATTCACGGTACTAATGCTCGATATGGCATTGTAAAAAAGAATAAATTTACTCTTTGGGATAAAATAAAAAGATTTCTTAGAATCACTGATGAGTGGTATCAATATGAATTTGTAATAGGTTCTCATAATGTAGAAAGAGGCTCTGATTCTCAAGGGTTTTATGATACTAATGTATGGTATGAAATAGCTGATAAATATAAGATCAAAGAAAAACTTTGGAATTTTGCAAGACAATACTCAACTCCTGAAGATTTTGGATCTGGATTTATAATATATGGTGAGATCTATGGGGTAGGTATTCAAAAGAATTATGATTATGGTTTAAAAGATATTGAATTTGCAATTTTTGATATTAAAGAAAATGGAGAGTATTATAGCACAGAATCTACCGAAGCTACAACACGAGCGCTTTTAGAACTCCCACATATTCCAGTTTTATATTTTGGACCTTGGTCACAAGAAATTCAAGATTCTTTTACTTTTAAAAACTTTATTGAAGGCACAAAAGTACCTCATGAGGGAGTAGTAATAAAATTAGAGACAGGAGAAAGACAAAAGGTGGCAAAAGTTATAAATCCTGATTATCTTATTTATGGTGAAAAGAATGATATTGGAGACTCACATTAAAATATAATATGAAACAAGATGTAAATAGCATAGAATTAATAAATTCACAAGGGGAAGAGCTATTGGCAATTCGTACGGACTGTATTGAAAATAGTGGTCATGGGATATTTCTAAGATCAATTTATAGTATTATCAATAAAGACTCTTTGCAAATTACACTTTTTAATGAAGAGGAATTTCAAGATTTTATTAATGGTAAATTGAATATTGTAGAGCCTAATGGTAAAATTTGGAATAATATTAAAATTAAATAAAAAATATACAAATAATAATACTATATGACAATAGAAACATTAAAAAAATTAATACTTGCAGTAATTCCTAAATCAGATTTAGAGACTATTGATAGCGTAGATTTTATGTTTGATTTATATGAAAAAGATAATATAATCCCGCCTACAAATATAAGTCCAAATTATGTTTATGATTATCATACTACAAATTTCTATGATACTTGCTCATGTAATCCTAAAAATGGAGGATCTGGAGTTTGTAATTGTACGATGAGTGGAATTCCATTAACTTGCTAAAATAATATATAATATGTCAGGGGGTACTTTTAATTATACACAATATGCAATATCAAATATTATTGATACTATTGAGGATATAATAGAAAAAAATGGAAAAAATATATCAAAAGAAGATCGTGATATTTGGGATTCAGAAGATTCAAAATACTCAAATTACCCAGAAGATATTATCGAGGAATTTAAAAATGGAGTTAAGTATTTAAAAATAGCCCAAGTCTATGCTCAAAGAATAGATTGGTTAGTAGCATGTGATGATGGAGAAGATTCTTTTAGAAAAAGATTAAAAGAGGATTTAAAAAAGATAAAATAAATTATGAATAATACTAAATTTAAAGTAGGTGATAAGGCGTGGAAACCTAAAGGATATAAATTTCCATGTACGATAGTATCTGTATTTGAAACAGTTGCAGGCGAGATTAGAATAGTCGCTGAAATGGATAAATATGGATTGCTGCATATTTTTAACGAAACACAACTAGAACATTATGAATCTACAATGGAATAAAACATCTGAAATATTACCACAAGAATATAAGCTTGTAATATTACATAATGCACATGAAATACCTCTAGATCTATCTTTTGGATTTTATGAAGCAGACGGAGGTGATTGCAGTCCATCGTAGTGTATGAATGATAGTGGAGATTATTATGATTTGAGCTATTATGAATACTGGGCTGATATTTCATCTATTAATTTACCAGAATAATAAAATATGTTATATCACATTACTAAACCTGAAAATATTCCTACTATTTTAATTAATGGATTAATACCAGATTACAAAAAAGGTATTGGTAAGACAAAACAAGGAAAAGTGTTTATAACTAATAATATCCATAAAATAATAGATACTCAGCTAGGAAGAAATTATTGGAAAGAATTAGCTATATTATACATAGAATCTAATAATCATACTCCTTATATCTATAAATCAACAGGTAAATCAATCAATTCAGACTATGAATTTATATCAGATTATATAGCACCTGAATGTATTAAAAAAATTAAATATATAAAACTATGAATAAAATAGACATAGCTTATCAAGATCTCTTAAAAGATATTTTAGAGAATGGTACTAGAAAAGAAACAAGAAATGGACAAACAATATCAGTGTTCGGTAGACAGATACGACATAAAATGTCAGAAGGATTTCCTCTTTTAACAGGAAAGAAGATGTTTTTTAAAGGCATCGTAACCGAGCTTCTATGGTTTTTACGTGGAGATACTTCAATAGAGTATCTTTTAAATAATGACTGCAACATATGGACGGGAGACATATACAAAGCGTACCTAAAAGAATGTGAAAGATTGGAACAACTAAATAAAAAATAACAAATTTTTGGTTTCTGTATATTTATAATAAAAGGAACCAAAATGAGTCTAAAAACAAAAGTACAAAGTAGGTTATGTAACCTAAAAAATGGTGATTATAAAATACTATCACAAAAAATAAGAAGTATAGATATTTTATTTAAAGAAGAAATTGTGCTATCCACAGAGTTTCTAAACGAAGTAAAACCAACCATAACAGATAGGATTAGGTATATTTTGCAAGAAAAACAAGAAGTAAATAGATGTGGTCATTGTGACACCCCAATTCTTAGTTTACATAAAGTTTACTGTAGTCGGAAGTGTAACAATAACTCAGAACAAACAAAAAATAAGTTTAGAGAAAGGTACGATTCCTTATCTAAAAAGGAAAAACAGGAAAGGAATCAAAAAAGAACTGAAACTGTTAAGGAAAGATACGGTGGTTACACATTAGAAAACACTGAATTAGTTAAAAAAGTTAGAACAACTATGCTAGAAAGGTACGGTGTTGAACATTCTTTCCAAAGTAGTATTCTTAGGAATAAAGCTATTTGTACTTGGATAAGTAAATACGGTACAGATAACCCTTTCAAATCCAATTTAATAAAAGATAAAATAGTTGATGTATTAAGTAAAAAGTACAGTGTTACCAACGCAGCAAATGTTGATTCTAAAAAAAGAATTGGGAATGTAATGAAAACAAAGATTGAAAGGGGGTGGGTTATTCCTGATGAGTTTTTGTCCGATTATCAACTCTATAGAAAAATGGTTAAAAGACTATCTGAAAAAACTTATAAAGAACATAAAACTAAAATAAACCCAAACAATTTTGAAAGGGTTACGAATGGAAAAAGTGGATACTAATTGGACCATAAATACTCAATACTTGAAGGTTTTTTAAATGATATTGAACCTGAAATGATTAGCCATCACTGTAATTTACAAATGTTAGAGTGGGAAATTAATAGAGCAAAAAGTAAAAGATGTGATATTGAATTACAAGAATTAATAAAAGAAATTAAAAGTTATGAATAGTGAACATTTACACTCAGATGGCAGACCCTTTACAAAAGACGAGTTTGTAGAAAAAATAAAAACTGATAAAATTTTTGCCAATAAATTTGGTAATCTTGGCCCAGTATACGGAAAGCAGTGGAGAGCTTGGAAAACACCATACATTAAACCAAAAGATAGAGTTTTAGTTAAACCTAGTAATGGATGGCCAGATTTTAAATATATAGACCAAATCGCAGATGCAATCCATATACTCAAAACAAATCCAGATGATAGAGGTATAATTGTATCAGCGTGGAACGTGGGAGAGCTCGACCAGATGGTACTTCGCCCATGTCATAACTTTTTCCAGTTTTATACGAGAGAGTTGAGTAGACTGGAGAGATATCGACATCTTAGGCAGTATAAATATGGGGCAAAATATGACGTAGAGTATGGAGATGAAATGGCATATTATGATTCCATAGGAGTTCCCAAACGAGCAATCTCTTTAATGTTCAATATGAGGTCAAGTGATGTTCCATTAGGTCTTCCATTTAATATCGCATCATATGCGCTTCTATTAGAAATTATAGGTAAAATGGTTAATATGGTGCCTGATGAACTAATTACTAATTTAGGTGATGCTCATATTTACAAAAATCAAATAGATGGCATTAAAGAACAGTTAACAAGAGAACCATATGAATTACCAACGGTAAAAATATCCGATAGGGTTATTAATGATATTTCAGAATATACCTTGGATGATATTATTTTAGAGAATTATCAAAGTCATCCTGCAATAAAAATGCCACTTTCAAATTAAAAGTATATGGATAGAACATACCAAAATAAAGATTTTATAGCAGCAGGAAATGCTCTAAATACAGCTATAGATTTTGCTTTAGATATAGAAGTATTTTTATCTGCGATACTTATAGCAAAAGAAAATCCAGAAATGGAAGTGAGTGATATTATATTCAATGCTTTAAGAGAGTGGGACCTACAAATTCAACCAAAACCAATATCCGGAGATTTTTTTATACCAGTAAAAGAGGACCCAACTGATTATTATTATAGATTTGATTTCAATCTTAAAGTTGGTGATATAGTAAAGTTTGCGGAAGGTGCATTTGATGAATATAATAAGATGATGTATAATACAGCAAATTCTGAGTTAGCAGTAAAGCAAGGTGTTGTAACAGATATTGATTGTGTTATATCATCATTTTTAAATGGTTCGGCCTGGACGTGTAAAGTTGATTTTAATGGTGAAATAATTGAGTTATTATGTGGATTTTTTGAGAAAATTTAGTTATTTTAAAATTGATAAAATTGAGAAAATCAGATATGATTAAAAGAATAAAAAAATGGACTGATAAGTCTTCTAATAATAGGCAACATTTTATAGGATTTTGTATTGTAGCATGTCAATTAGCATGGTTTATACCTATTACTGTATTTGATGTAGCAAAATACGGCTGGACTAATCCCATTCCACTGCCAGATATATTTATGCAATTGGGTTTAATATTACTATCTATATGGGCAGGATCTAAAATTGCAATAAAAATTTTATATGAAAAAAACTAAATTAAATATTTGGCGCAGATTCTGTCTTAATTGGAAATTTGAATACAGATTTTTACATAAAGATTTTTATTATGGAATAAAAAATCTTATTCGCTGGTTTAAAATAATCTGGAAGGACAAGGATTATGATCATAGATATATATTTGATATTCTAAAGACAAAACTTAAACATCAAGCTTATTATATAGGTGAAAAAAATAGACATGTAAGTGCAAAGAGAGATGCTCAATTAATGATGACATGTGTAAGACTTATTGATAAAATTCAATCTGAATTCTATGCACATGAATATATGAATTATCATCATTGCGAATATTTATGGATTCCTTTAGAAGATAATAAAGATTATAGTACACTTAAAATAAATGAGATATGGGAAAAATTTGATGATTATTTTAAAAAGTATAAACATGCATATAAAGAAGTAACAAAACATGAAAAATTTATACTTGAAAATAATAGTAAAATTAATATTGCAATAAATATAGGGCATTATATGGAGAATAAAGCTAATAGAATTTTATTTGATATATTAGAGAATCATATACATAATTGGTGGGATTAACTTAGAATATCGATTTCCTTTTTCTTTTTTTATTTATTAATTTTACTGCGTAATATATACTATATCAATGGAATTGATTCTTCATATCATAGGGCTTTGTCCAGATCATTATAATCATCTTGATATATTAGATACTCTTGCAGTATTAAGTCTTTCAGATTTGATCTGGAGCGCTAAATTGGCATATTCTATATTCTTAATAAAGGTTAATCATATTTTAAAATCATGGCTAAATTAGGTTACTGTTGTATTTCTCTAGGAATTAATCTTGGAAAAGCCCATAAAGACTATATTTCTACTAATCGTACTATGATACATAGAACTTTTATAGAAAAAGGTCTATCATATGTGTCTGAACTTGCAATTGCAAATATAGATGACTGCCAAAAAGTCTTAAAATATAATATATCAAAGGGTATAAAATTATATAGACTTTCAAGTGATATGTTTGCATTCATGGGATTTTATGAATTTAGTCAATTGCCTAATTTTAAAACTATAGAATTTAAGCTTAAATCTCTTGGTGATTATATTAAATCTAATAATATTCGTGTAAGTTTCCATCCAGGTCCTTTTGATGTATTGGCTAGTGAAAATAGCGCAGTTGTAAATAAGACTATTATAGATCTTAATAGACATGCCCAATTATTAGATATGATGGGTCTAGACGCTACTCCATATTATCCTATTAATATTCATATCAATACTACAAAACCTACTAGAGAAGAGGCTGCAGCTAGATTTTGTACTAATTTTGCTAAATTATCCCACTCATGTAAAAGTAGGCTTACTTTAGAAAATGATGATAGTCCAAATCAATATTCAGTTAAAATGCTTTATGATCTAGTTTATACTAAAATAGGCACTCCTATAGTATTTGATCAACATCATTTTTTATATGGTCCTCAAGATCAAGATATGGAAAGCGCTTTAAAATTAGCATATTCTACTTGGAATGTTACTCCAATTACTCATATGTCATCATCTAAATATATTGAAGATAAAAAGAGTATTAAAACTGCGCATGCTGACTATTTATATGAAGAGATACAGACATTTGGATTAGATTTTGATACTGAAATTGAAGCTAAAGCTAAAGATCTCGCTCTCTTTAAGTACATAAGTGATTTTAATTCATCACTTTAAAGTTAAATTTTCTATCTAAAAGAAAATTACTTACTTTTACTGCATATACTTTAATATTTATAAACTAACAAAAACGTTTAAATTATGAAAAAATCACTAGTTTTAGTAATTTTAATCGCCTTTTGTGGATTATTTCTATGCTTTACTGATTCTAATATTGAAAAATCAAAAGAATTAAATAAAGAAAATTTATATCAGGCCATTAAAGAAATGAATATTATCCATCCAGATATTGTATTTGCTCAAATAATGATAGAATCTGGAAATTTAAGTAGTGCATTGACTAAAAATAATAATAATTTTTTAGGAATGAGATTTGCACATAAAAGACCAACTACTGCGCTTGGATCTAAAAAAGGTTATGCAATTTATAATGGTTGGTATTCTTGTATTGAAGACTATTTATTATATCAGAATTGGATTTTAAAAGATAGAACATTTACTAGAAATCAATATCTTGCCTATATTCAAAAACAATATTCTCAGTCTTCAAATTATAAAAAGAGTATTATTAGAGTATTAAAAGAAAATAAAGACTTTATAAAAGTACAAGATTCAATATTTGAAAGTCAAAGATTATGATCAAAATAAATTCAATATCAGAAATTATCTCAAATTTAGGAGACAAAAAAAGAATTATCTTAGTTGGAAAAGCCGCATCTGGTAAAGACTATGCAAGAATTGTACTTGAAAAAATAGGATATCCATATCAAATATCATATACTACTAGACCACTAAGATCAAATGAGAAGAACGGGGTAGATTATTGGTTTGTATCTAAAGATTGGTTTTTGAATATGGAGTTTTGGGATTATTTTTATGAGTCTGTAGAATTTAATACTTGGCATTATGGTACATCAAGAGAACAGATGAATAGGTACCACTGTTGTTTTATCATGACTCCTTCAGGAATATCTCATTTAAATGAAGATGATCGTAAAGATAGCTTGATTGTATATTTTGATATACCTTTAGAAATTAGAAAGCACAGACTAAGCCAGCGTTCAGATGCAGATACTATAGAAAGAAGACTTGCCGCTGATGAAGAGGACTTTAAAGATTTTAAAAATTTTGACTTAATTATTACTGATCCAAATTATAAATAAAATCAAAATCAAATGATAACCTACAAAAAAGATGATAGAGTAATATTCTCAACTCTAAAAGGAACTGTAAAAACGGGGTCTATAGTAGATGTAGATACTCGACAAATTCAAGATGAATATGAAGACTTTTATAAGATCATTCTTGAAAATGGAAAAATTCATTTTGTTGATACGCATCACATTATAAGTAAACTATGATATCAAACTATAAAAGTCTTCTAAGAATAGGAGATGAATTATATGAAATTTTAAGAACTTTTTCAATTGAATATTTTTATAATAAAGAAAAATTATTAGTAAATAGTGCAATTGATCTATGGAAAGAACATTTATGTGCCGATTTTGTAGTAAAAAATACCGAAAGGTTTCTTTTTTGCAAAAAAATTGATACAATTGAATTTGAAATGATAAATACTGACGTCATTTTAGCAAACTAAAAAAATTTATGTATATTTATAATTAAAAACTTATGACAGATAATTTCGATTTACAAGGTTGGATGCGTAAGCAAAGACAAGGTCCTTACACAGGTCCAAAAGGTGCTGAAAAAGTAGCGCTTACATCTTCAAAACCAAAATCTAAGACAGGTCTAAATGAAGGTCTTATGGGTATGATTGATCTTCAACCAATCAATGGTATTATGAGAGAAGAAATGGACGAAGATTTTGATACAGCAACAACAGCAGAAGTATATGTATCACCTTCTGGTGAACATGAAGCTACAATTGAATTTAACGGTAAAACTGCTAGAGTTATAGAACGTACTGGTGAAGATATTGATAAATTCTGGAAGATGATTGCAAAGGCTGCTAAAAAAATGGGTGCAACATATATACATTCAGAAGAAAATGATCCTGAGACAGAGAGCATAGAAGATATTCTTTCAAGTTCTATGAATGAAGATCAAGAAATGGATGAAGTCATGGGCCACGACCTTGATAAGAAATGGGAGGCTATTCCAGTAGAAGAAAAAGAAGAAATTCTTGATTCAGTAGATTTCTCAGAAGAAGGTCTTGCTGATTATGCTTACATGTCTTGGAAAATGATTCCTGAAGAAGTTCGTGAAGCCATAACTGATAAAGTTGCAATGGCTAAGATTACTGAACCTGAAGAAGATGAAGATGAAAAGATCGCTAAATTAGCTTCAAAGAATGTAAAAAAAGGCGATAAAATGATAAAAGGTCTAAATCCAGACAAGGATATTCATGATCTTATCTATGGTGATGATGAGGATAATTTATATTAATATTTAAATTTAAAATTTATGTATATCATACTTTTAATTGGAACTCATATCTTAGCCGCTGTTATTGGTGCTGCTATATATGCAATTAATACTTTAAAAATAAAAAATACTGTAGAAGATATTAAAAAGACAGGTAGTAAACTTGAACTTTTAAAAGAAGATATAGTAAAAGAAATTAAAAATACAGAGACTTTATTGGAGTCTAAAGCTAAATCTGAAGAAAATAAAGCATCTCAGATTATAAGTAAATTATAGGAAATTTAGCTTATTTTAAATTAAAAAATAAATCCTCAGTTTATATAGCTGAGGATTTTTATTATGATATGATTGATATTGGCTGTGCGTCTTTTCTATAAAATTTACCTAGAATATTTTCACAGTAACTATCTACATGTAAAACTTTATATTCAAATTGATAATAGACTTCATAATACGACATCTCTTTTTTAGATTCGCATATTCGTATGATCTCTCTTTTAAAATTTTCTTTTCCTAAAACTTTTACATCTTCTAAAAGAGGTTTACAACTTCCAAAATACGACTCCCAATTGCTCTCTTTTATTACTACTTTTTTCTTTGGAATTCTACCTGGTTTATCCCACTGTAGTGATTCTTTTTTAGTAAGTGGTTTTTTAATTTTATTTTCTAAAATCTTCTTTCCTATATAGAATTTTCCAGTTTTTATGTTTGTAATCTTATATATAAATCCAATTGTCCCTGATGGAAATTGATCTATATTTTCTACAATCTCATTATTTAATAACCATTTCATATTTTAAGAATCGTATTTTATTATAAATGTAGTGTCTGTATGTCTTGATATAGGGTAAGGAGTGCTTAATTTACCTACTGCAAGAAGTTCATTTCTTGAATTATAAAGACCTACTGTAGTCGCATAGGGCATAAAATCTGATCCAGAAACATTATCATTTAACGCACCAATAGATCCTGATTTTATAGCTGAAGGATTTAAAGTATAATTAAAATCATTCTCATTTACATGACATCTCACTTCTGTTTGATAAATAGTAGTTTGAGAATTAAAAGACATTGTAAAAGGAAATAGTGTCATATTAAGAAAGATAAGAGCCTGATAAAAATGAGTATACATCTGAAATTTCACTAGATGATAATCTTCTATTATATATTAAAATGGCGCCTATGTTTAATGGAGTCTGTCCTATATATAATGATTGTGAAGCTGGGAATAGAGATGTATTATTATATGGTGATGTAGATATAAATCCACTAGAAGAATTATTAATAGATGAACTAATTTCTGTAGAAGCGGGTTGTGTAATATCTACTATATCTGTAAAAATATAACTAGTATTATCACTTATATTTTTATATGATATATTTGTTCCAGAATCACCTATTAAATTTGTTTGTATTCTATATGGAATACCTGGAAATCCATTTGAGAATTGATCAATAATATTAATACTACTTGTATATGGTGATAATTTTAATATAGTATTTGAAAATGATGCTGTTGATGTAATTAATGGTTTTTTAAATACTATAAATACAGTTAAGGCAGATGCGCCTTCACTACCACTCATGTAATTATAACTTTTAAATCCATTATTAAATGATCCGCTAGTAAGAAAATGCACCCCTGGTTGTGAATTAAATACAGATGAAGATAATATAGGTGGCACTATATTTCCATTGGGGTATAAATCATTTCCATATCCACTTTGATCATACCACACTTTAACACTATTTGAACCATCACCAGCTAAAGAAATTCCTATATTAGAATAATATTCTCCAATCAATCCATCTCTCACTGTTAACCAATTTGATTGCATAATTAGATCTACATAGTCAGGGTTTGTAATTATAATTATTCCTTGATTATATAAAATATTACCTACATGTACAGGTATATTACCATCAATAAGATTACCATTACCATCATCTGATATACTATAATGTATACCTCCATCATTAGAATTTATATTAAATGTATTCTTTGCTATATTTTCACCATATAATGATCTTGGTATGGATATTACTGTTACTTTAGCATCAGAAGCAGTAGGAAAATATCTATAATCATTATTTTCATATAGCGTTCCTGAAGCAGCTGTAGATTGTGGATAATATTCAAAGCCACTTCCAGTATTTAAAAGAGATCCAGAAATATACTGCATATAGAATGAATTCTGGACTGATCTATATAATAGAAATGAGCTTGGGTAGCCACCAATTGGTGATAGAGGACCATTAATTCCTTGCGCTATATTAATACCATTATTTGAAAATGATGAACTTACATAAGAATTATTATATCCTACTACTTTTATAGGAGTAACAGTAATATCAGATGCTTTTAATGTATTATAACTTCTTCCCATTTTATAATTTTACCAATCTATCTTAACACGTAGTAACATTTCTTTTGTAAAATCTTTAGTAAGAGGTTTACTTAATTTTGCTACTGCGAGTAAATCACCATTATTATTATATAAACCCACTGTAGTAGGGAATGTTTGTGGACTATTTACTAGAGTTGGATAGATCAATTGACCACTAGATCCAGAAAGATATGAAGGATTATTACTATAATTATATTCTCCATTTTTAACTCTCACAAATACATAATTTGCTGATATAGTCTCTTGAGAATTAAGCTGAAAGCAAGTTCCTGATTTTATAGCATTGTATAAATTTGTATTATTTACTGAAGATGATGGTAGACCTGAAGAATAAGATCCAGAATCTATGCTAAGACCTATTCCACCACTCGCAGCAGGTAATTGAAGAGCATCTGGATTTAATATTAAAGTACCTATATCTGGTAAAAAAAATCCATAAGATCCTGATACAGTCCAACCTAGAGTAGATGAGCCATTGATCATAGTAGAACTTGCTTGACCATATGATCCTGATATTAGATTATAAACCCTGCCACAGTCTTTATATGTTATTGTTTTATTTTGATTTTGAACATCTACACTATCATCTGTAAGATTTATAGTAGTACCGCCATTAGTTAGACTTAATTTAGTAGTACCAGGAAATATACTTTCTTTATATAGATTTCTATTTATATTTATTGCAAAAATATCATTTGATGCAGAATTTAGACCTCCAAAATTAAATAGTTGAGTCTCATCTGCATATACTAGATTTCTGTATTGACCATATGTAGTCCTTGACGGGCTCATATTTGGCACAAGCGGATTATATTGCTGACTACCTAATCCATTTATATTGCCATATGCGATAGAGAACTGTATTGTTGCGCCCGAAGCAGTTGGGTTTGTATTATATACATCTAAATAAAATTGAGGCGCAGGAGACTGATTTGATGCGCTTATCATATTAACTGTAGTCAAAGTTGGTAGACCTGTTGACCACATTGGTTGAACTACTGAATCTGAACTTACTACGAAGTCTGTTGTATCTAATGCTGTAAATGACATATTATATTATTAGCTTTGAGTTATTGTTACTGGTATTGAATATCTTGCACCCGAATCACGACCTACTATAGTAAGTATTGTTTGTAATGTAGAAGTAGAACTTGATCCAAATAGAGATTTTATAGTAGTAGCTGTCATATTTAAAGTAGTACCTATTACTGTCTTAGATACATTTGTACCTATAGTTGTAGTACTATTTAATGAAGTGGCTTCTGGAGTATTGATACCGACACCTGTAAATGAAGACATTGTACGAACATCACCAATTGTAAATTGATACCCAGATGTTTCATAATAAGTACTAGATCCATTATAATTTGCAGTAGATGGTGTAATACTTAATGGAGAACCAATTACTAGAGATATATTACCTGGTACAGAACTTATAACTGGAATTGCACCCGTACCTCTAGGTAAAGTTAAAAGTTTATATTTCATTATCTCCTGATCTTCTGGAAATGCTTGAATAACTGGCATTGCCTGTATTGCTTCTCCATAAAATGCAGAACCAGATGGATGATAAGGATTATAAAGACTATAATCTACTTCATCATCTGCAAGACTAAATTGTGTGATCTGAAAGCTTCCGTCATTTCTTGCTAAAAGTTCTCTTCCTTTTTTTGTTAAGATGGCGTCAATAACCACCGATGTACTGTCTAAATAAGCCATTTTATTTTATATGCTTTTATGTTTATAAATATATACTACTAGTAGTTTAATAGCGCAGATTGTATAGTTGCCTGTAAAGTATTTATATTTTTATAAATATTTGGAGATAAATTCTCAGGCACTGCAAATCCATATGAAGTTTCTCCTGGTCTTTTTCTTCCTTTTACTATTATAGTTGTCTCATCTGGTCTTCTTTTTACAAATACTATTTCTTTATATTTGTTTATATTACTACCAGATATAAATCCAGGAAGAGGTGGATATAATGATAATGTCTTAGGTAAACCAGAAATGGCGGTAATTAATCTTTTTATTGGATATATAGATCCTGAAGGTTGATTTACATCTTGACCATTATAATAAAATATAATATAATCCCCTGGATCAATTTCTGTAGTATAGTTTATATCTCCAAATTGACTATATAATGATGATGTTGGTACACTTGGGTTTGTGCTGGTATATGATGGATTAAATTCAAGACCTGAATTAAAATATTGATCCATTCTAGAAGTAAGCTGTACGCTATCTAAAGTAGATGATAAGCTTGAGGTATTAAATAGTATATGCGACGAGGTTGTAGTATCTATACATGCCATAGCTGTACCTGCAATATAGCTAAAATTTTGAGAAAAAGAATTAATATATAATTCAACTATAGGCTCAACTAATCTAGTTGTTAATTTTATAAATATTTTATCTGTTGTAGATAATAGTACATTATTTGAATTAACAGACAGAGTAGTAGGTAGAATTGTTCCTGAAAAAGGATGAATTGGACTTGCAGTTTGAATCCAAGAATTACTTGCAAGTACTGCACCTTCTATAAACCCGTGTGATGATATACTACCTGATATAATTTGTAAAGTTAAATTAATACTTGATGTTATATATAATGGAGCTACATCTCCTACAGTTCCTTGAAATAAAATACTACTGTTAATATCATAAATACCACTTTGAGGTGGGGTAAAATATGACCCAGTTATATAATTATAAGTTGATCCACTTGAAAATGCAGTTAATAAAGAATCTGGATCATTCATTATTTGATTTGCATCCCATAAACTAATATTATAATTATTATAAGATCCAGTTCCAGAAAAAGAACCTGATGGAATCATAGGCATTGATGTAGGTATAGTTGAATTTGGTTTATTTCCAGGTATATAATATAATGATGAAAATAAACCAGAAGCCAATATAGAAGCATTTCCACCAGAAAGATTCTGTATCGCTGTATCTTGTGCAGTATAACATTCTGAAGTAGAACCTGACTGTCTATACCAATATGGAGGATATGAATATCCACTTTCAACTATATTAAACTGAGCATCTAAGTATTTTTGATTACTAAATTGAGTAGCATTAAATTGTTTAATTGTAACTGGTCTACTAGCTTTATATATATTTTGAAAATAAATCCAGTTATTATTCTGTAAATTAAGTTCTTCAAGTCCTCCAGAAATATCAGCAAGATACCCCATTTTAAGTACCATTTGATCAGGAAAATATGAACTTGATTCTACACTAGTAAAAATACCCGTAAAATCAGTATAATAATCTGCTGCAGGATTGCTTCCGTAAGAGGAATCTCCAGGAGTATATACATTATAGGTAGCACTTATACTTTTAGCCCCATTATATTTTGAATTAATAGAACTCTGTAAAGAGTAATTATAATCTTGTACTTCTGCAGCCATTCTACTACCAGTATATGGAGTTAAATTTTCATATAATCCACAAGGGGAATTTGAAGATATAACTGAAATAGCTCCATCAGAATATGCATAAATAGACCCAGATCTAACACATACGAATAAATCTCTATAGCCATAAGGATATTGATATCCTGAATTAGTTACATATTGACCATCACATGTTGTATAATTTAATATCCAATTTCCAAAAATAGTAATAGTCTGAAGAGTATAACATGTTTTAGTTATTGGTGCTATAGGAGGATCACAATAAGATCCTATACTTGAAGTTATATTAGTTGTTGGTGATAAAGGATCAATACTAATACTTAGAGCATCTATACATTTTGGAGTAGTAGATGATTCTGCAGGTATTGTTAAACTATGAAATGATCCTGTACAATCTTGGTAATTTACAATTGCTGATAGTGATGTATCATTATTTGTAAATGATACATTTCTACAATTTAAAGAATACGGATAATTTGAAAATACTGTACCACAAATTCCTAATGTAGTTAGAGTCAATGTTGCAGAATCAGTTGGTGGATAAATTATAAAAGTATTTGGAACTGCGCAAAATGAAGTATTAGAATTTGTATCTAAATTATTATATATGATAATTCCCGTACTACAATCTTGATAAGAATAACTAACTGCATCTATAGTAGTTGATAATGTATAATTATAACAATTTTCTCTAAAACAACTTTGACATCCTGATTGGGAAATTAAATTAGGTAAATTTATTGGTTGATTTATTCCATAACTATATTCTGCCTCATTTATAATATTTGATTTTACAGAACTACTTACATTATTATATATACCACCATAATTTATACCAGAAAACATAGAAGAACAAGATCCACTATCTGTAATTATCATATAAGAAGGACCTCCACCTGCGCTGCCAGAATTTATACATCCTAAATGATATGTTACTCCACTTCCTACAGTGTATGTATGAGAATATCCCATACAATCATACCATCCTATAGTATGAGGATTAGAATCAGTATTTTTTACATATGTATCTACACAATATGGATATATGCCATTTGAAGATACTACTGGAGAAGTATAAGAAGAATAGTCTATTTGATCAAATGGAGAATAATTAGCAGATATTTCTGATCCACCAAATTCTCCAGTGTATTTTTCCCAACTATAATTATTCACAGTATTTACTGATGCATATGAGAAATTTGCACCACTTGGATTAGATAAAGGAACTACTTTAAAAGGCGTAGAAGTTTTATTATAAGTAGAAAACTGTATTAATCCACCATCACTACCAGTTACAGTACTTGTCTCTATAGATTGAGAAAAATTAATACTTGAATCTATTTCAGGTTCATTTCTAGCATACTTATTTCTTTCTAATACATGAGATTTTACAATTAACCCTTTGGATAAATTTGTTCTAGCTGGTACAAAATCTTGTACTATTTTAAATAGCGTATTATTATAATATTTTAAAAGTCTAATATATTCATATATATTATGAGTATATGGTAGTCCATTATTACTACTTAATAAGTCTGAAAATACAAAATTTCTAAAATCATTTAATTCACTATAGCTAGATGAATATTGATCTATTGGATTTCCTATATATGTATCTATTATAAAAGGAAATGCATATCCACTTAAAGATGCAGATACTATTGTTGAATTTATTTCATCAGAAGGCGAAAATCCAAATTCTAAATTTCTTGAATTTAATCTATATGAAGAATTATCATATGATTGTAAGGTAGTATATGGATTTAATTCTTGTGAAATTTCTGAAATTCCAGGTAATGATATTTTATTATCATTTATATAATCTAATCCAGGTTTAGTAAGATCATATGTATAATTTCCTCCAAATTCATTTATTTCAAGAATTGAATCAGGAACTCCAAAAATATTAGTGAGTGCTTTTATACTCTCTCTTGTGCCTTTAGTTTTATAAAGATATGGTATATTATGATATAATCTTTTATATAATTCTTTTTGTATAGAATCTGCAGCTAAAGTACTTATTGATGAAGTAACATAATTATTTATATTTTCAGATCCTGTTGGTGGAAGTAATGATCCATCTTGATTTATACCAAAAAGACTATAATATAAATTATCAGAAATATTTGTATTTGTATATAGAGTTAAACCTAAATTAATAAGAGCGTCAGCTACTAAATCTGGAGATATTCCTGTATTTGGATTATTAGTTGCATTAAATCTATTTGTAACATCTTTGTAATACAACCATATATTATCAAAAAGCTGAGCTACCATATTAACAAAAGTTATATATGGCGTATTATTACTATCATCTTGTATATATTGAGGTACTACAGCGCTTAATATATCTTTATTTGTAGAATCATAATAAGAAGCAGAATATAAAATACTAATTCCGGTATTACTTGGAAGAGTAGTTTGAGATCCTAACCAATTTGTAGCCTGAGATGATGTTACAGAATATAATATATAGGGTTGAGTAGAATTAGTTTTTGGCCATGCAAATGCTCCAGATGTATAATATAAATAATACTCATAATTATCAAAATTAGTAATAATATCATCTATATTATTTTGTAAATTAATTATAGAAGAACTTACTATAGTATTAGTAATGCCACCTGCTATAGCTAATTGCTGAGCTATTTGATTATTATAATTTTCTATATTTGTTATTTTTTCAACAAAATTATTAATTCTCGCAGTCGCACTTGAGAAATGAATAAAATTAGAAAAATTAGTATAATCTACATTTATTGATATAGATTTATCTTGATAATAGCTCATCATTTTTTGGAAAGAGCTACTAACAGAAGTAGAAAACATACTTGAGTATGTATAATATGGAGTGCTTTGTCCTGTTTGTTGATTTATATTTACATTAAAATTTGGACCTCTTAGTGCATTTTGTTGTATTGTTTGAACTGATTCAACTTGAATATCTACATTATATGTTACATTTTCAGCTAATTTTTCAACTATCCAAAATTGATCTTTATCTCCATAATCAAATGGCAGAGGCTCATATAATTTTATAAGTAAATATGATCCATCAGCATCTTCAGTATAGGCTACATTTACTGCAATTATAGTTTTATTATTTCCAAAATTTAAATAGAAATCATTATAATAATTTAAACTTGCAATATATGCTTGATACTGATTATATCCAGAAAGAATACTTGTATTATTTATATTCTGACTTGCTATTTTAAGCTCAGTTCTACTAGGTGATATTTCTTTAATCCAATAAAAATTACCATATGAAGAATTAAATAGATTTCTATGAAAATTATATTGAACATTAAGAGAACCTCTATCATATCCTCTTGCAGCTAAATCACCTTGAGGATCTAATGTTATAGCATTATGTAAACCAGTTGATGGATTTATTCCAGGACCTGGATTATATGATGTCATATTGTATACACTATCTATAAGATTTCCGTTTAGATCATAGATAAACATTTCTATGTAATCATTTGGATCTCCAAATTTAGTATAGATAAAATTGCTCGTAATCAGAGCATCATCTTTTGAATTATAGACTTGAGATTCTATCCCAGAACCCGCGTATTTTATATTTACTATATCAGCCATTATGATAATTGTGAAATATTAAGATATGTTGAATTTAATTGTATTAATTGCTCTCTAAGAGAATTTATTTCTTCTATAAGAGCCTGTTTTTCTTGATCTGCTACAGATCCGCCTATATATTGAGTACTTTTTTCAACTAGGTATGAATGTGAATTTATAGATCCTGATACTGGTATATCAAAAAATAACTGATCATAGTAATTAAAAAAATCAGCTACTGATACAGTTGATGCTGATCCAGTAATAACAGGAGTAACTAGTTCAGAAAATGAAATATCTACTACTTTAGAATAGGTATTTATTCCTCTAACTTGTTTTATTAAATTTACATCTTCCATTATCTAGTGATTTTAAATTGATTATTACTATCAATATCTATAGATTCTCCACTAGGAAGATCTACTCTTATAAGTATTTTATAATATCTTTCAGGTTCTAATCCAGACATATAAATTGGAAAATAAGATCCCGATGAACTACAACTGATTTTAGTGTACTGAGTATCAAAATCTATAACCATCTCCTCAGTTTTAACATCTTGTAATGCCCAATATGATGTTTGAGGTAGAGCCTCATTTACTGTGTATACTGATGATGTTACAAATGATCTAGTTGGGAATTTATCTCTTACTGATACATTAAAAATATATTTTTTTGTATCATTTTTAAAACTTCCTACATTATTACTTAATTTAACTACTATATTACTATTATTTGCTACAACTAGACTACCAGTAGAATAATTACTATCATCCCATTTAAATTCTAAAGTAGGTGGATATATAGTATGTGTATCTAAACTAAAAAAGCTTAATCCTATTAAACTATTTGGGTTATCTTCAACTCCAGATGGTAATTTTACAATAAATCCATGATTTGTAGTACTGTCTGAAACCCAATTTTGAACAATAGGAGTAACATTTACATTAAGGTCTTTATTATCTTTATATTGAAAACTTTGACTTATTTGTGAAGTAGTAGTAAATCCGCCGCCGCCTATAGTTAAATAGTAACTTGTAGCCCAACCAGTATCATAAGAAGAAGAGTAAGATCCACTATTTGTCCAACAAACTCCATTTGTAACTACTGGATAATCTTGTTTTTTTCCAGTACCCATAGACCAATCAAAAGAAAGTTGATCAACTAAAAGAGTATATGGCATGCTTAAATTTTCAGCATTTGCTAAAAATAATCTTAAATTTGAAATATACGATCCTGATATAAGAGACATAACAGAACTTATATCTGAATTACTAAATTTTATTAGAGTTCTTCTAATATCATCAGCAGTATTTGACTCTGCTATAGAAAGTGCGACCTGTGAATTAAAGCACCCTACTTCTAAGATCTCATCAAGACCTGTATTTTGAGAAGGTATAGATGAGTATATTGTAGCATCTTGAGTAGGAAATATTTTATATACTGCCATTTTATTTTATTTTTTCTTTTATATCTTTTATATGTTCTAAAATATCTTCTAGATGTTGATGATTATGAGAACTTATTTTTTCTATAACTTCTATTATTTTATTTAATTTATCTATTTCTATAGAGTTTAATTTTATTATAATATTTTGAATTTCTTTTTTATTATTTAAATTAACATTATGATCTACTTCAGCATTATGTCTGTCTCTTTCATTTTGTCTATTTTGTGCCATCATTATGATTGGTGCAGCATAGGCCGCTTGAGTAGAAAAAACAAGATTTAGTAGAATAAAAGGATATACATCCCAATGATAACACCACCCTACTACATTTAATATCATCCATATTGCTACAATAAAGGTCTGAATAATTATAAATTTCCAAGATCCCATACCTGCTGCAACACTATCAGCTAATTTTTGTCCAAAACTTCTTGATTCTTCAGATAATTTATGCCAATTCATATTTTTATATTATAAAGGTACAACTCTTCCAGATATATCAGTATTTGGATATTTAACTTCAAATATAGAAGGATCTAATGAAGGATATATTACTTCATTTATAGTAGCGCCTGGTATATCATAACTATAAGGAGAATATTGATCTCCAGATAAATTTGATATAGTCACATTTTTAACAGTTACTACTCCATCTACTCCATCTATAGCAGTGTATAAATTACTTAATATTATTGGCTGATTAATTTGCCAATTATCAATATTAAAAAAGTTTTGTACTGCTAATATACATCTTGCTAATACATCTTGTGGATTATAATGTGTTTTTATTGAAATATCAAAACTAACTCCAATGTTGATAATATATCCTGGTTTTATATTTATGGCATCAGTTAGCATTCTATAATTTTGCAAATAAGTTGCTAAATTATTAATTAATTCATTTGATGCTTGTGTAAGATTTCCATTAGAATCTAGACTTAATGCATATAAAGTAATTAGAATTGGATCTCTTTCTGAAGGATCTTTTGAAGTATAATTACTAAATGTAATATCATCTTTTGTAATATAGGCTTTTGCAACTTTACCAAATTGACCTGGCATGCTTAGTGCTCTAGAAAGATAGTCTTGTTGTGTTACTGCTCTATATTGAGTTTGGAATTCTCCCATAGAATTCATTCTGATTTCTTCTGCAGTATCACCATCTCCTCCTCCAGTTGCTGGATTTGGATTATTAGTTACTATAGTATTCTGATAAGATGTATTTATTCCAGTAACTGTATATGATATTGGTTGAGTTAATTGATTAGATAGTACATTTGCTGCAGCACCACCGCCAACTAAATATGAAATTGTAATAGTTGTATTTGCAGGAGCTAGTCCATATGTTTGAGTAGTTACAAAATTAGTAGGATCAAATGCAGTTCCCATTTGACTTAATCCTCCAGGTGCTAGACCTACACTTATTGAATTTGGATTTGGAATATAATTTGAATCTGCATTTGAATTAACACCTGCTCCAAATTCTATAGAAAGAGTATTATTAGATTGAAATCTTGAGGTAAATCTCCTATTCACTGTATTTTTTTGCATCAAATATGGAACTTGATTATTAGTTGAGGGGTCTGTATTTACAGATCCACTTAAAATATAATCTTGAGCTAAATATGGGACTTCATACCAATTATTACCTTGAGAATCTACAGCTGATACTATTGAAATTATATTTGAATCATTTATAGTAACTGTATTAAATCTTTGAGCTGCTCCAAAAGTAAATGTTGCAGTTTTAATTCGGCCAGATATTGCTTGTCTAGTTTTTTTAAGCAAATATGATTGAGGAGCACCTGTTCCATCAATAGAATATACTGATATATCTGTAGGATCTAGAGAAGATGACATTGTAAAATCTATCCTATCAGGCATATAAAAAACTATATTACTATTTATATTTGATTTTACTTGCATTCCTTCATTTATAGTTAAGGCATATGTAAAATCTGGAACTTGTGAACCACCGACTGTAGTAGCTGGAATTTGTTGATAGACATCTAAATTTACAAGCGCAGTTGAAATGACTTTTGGTCTATATCCTAACATATATGCAAGAGTATATAAATTATTACTTTGCTTTGCATACTGAATAAAAGTCTCTTGAATTTGATTATCTAAATAAAAAGATAGCACATCTCCAATATAAGAAGCCATTTCAATAAACATACTACCAGGAGATGCTTGATTGAAGTCTGTATATACAGTTGGATAATATGCTTTTGCATATTCTATCAAATCATTTTTAAATGAATCAAAATTTTTATTTAAATATTTAATATCTATATTCTGGTCTGCCATTATTAGCTATTTTGAATTTTTAAAGTTAAGCTATCGCTTGATTTTATATTTTTTAAAGTATATGTCAAATCTATCATAATTGAATTTTCATCTGGTACACCTGTAATATTTAAACTAACTACAAGTACATTTGGAAAGTAGGCTTCAATTTGATTACTTATAGTCAATTTTAGACTGTCAAGATCTGCTTGTTCAATTGGATTAAATAATCTTTCTCTTAATCCAGCTCCAAAATTTATATTAAATGGTCTTTCTCCTGGATTAGTCAGCATATAATTTATAATATTATACTTAGTCTGCTCTAATGTAGTATATACTGAAGTAAATGCTGAGGGTGACTCAAAAGGTATAGCTACTCCTAATGCTGTAGAAGGTTTTAGATCTACTATCGGTATTTGTACTGGATTATATGCCATTTTTTATTATTTTATTAGACCTCTACTTAACATAGAATCCATAAGATTACTAAAATCAGGAACAGTATTTACAACTACTGCATCTAAATTACTACTTTTTCTTGCTGTAGAGAGCATTTCGTCTACGCCACCTACTGAAATTTCATTAGGTTGAAAAGGCATTGCATTCCCAGAACCAAAAGAATTAACATCATCACTTGTCATACTTATAAAAGTTTCATTCATAAGACTACTAATAGGATTAGATGTATTAAATATTGGTTGTTGAAGGGTTGCCGGTTTAGTATTTAAAGTAAGTGGCACACCAAAATTATCCTCTAATCTTTCTTTAATAGCACTTTTAGTAGTGGTACTAGGCGCTTTTAGCTCTTTAAGGATTGCTGGCATTTCTTCTCTAATAGCCTTTTGAACTTCTTCGCGTATTATTTTCCTAAATAACTGAGTTTTTGTCATATAAAAATAAATATGTTTACTTTTTAATTTTTAGCCGCTTTTAAATCATTAGTCAATTGAATTCTTTTAGCATTCATTTTATTTTGCACTCCTCTTCTTAATTTTCTTCCACCTTTAGTTTTATTAAAATACGCATTTACTCCAAGTCCACTATCATCATTTTCATTATCTGGAGAGTCCATTTGTTCATCTGGATTATCTTCTGGCATCTCATATGTTAATATATTATCTATTTCTAAAATATTAGAAGCTTGAGTTATAATATCTTGTTGAGCACTTGTAAATGCACTTGGTGAATTTTGTGGTTTTATTAATCCTTTTGTTGCTAAAAGCAGTTTTACTTCATCTATAATTATATTATCATCTGATGCAAATGTTGGAGTAGATTCTACAACTTCAATATTATCTGAATTTAATGCTATGCCAAAACGTCTAGGTATTGTAAGTTTTTGAACTTGTTGATCTTGTATTTTTTCAGTTATTATTTGAATAGTATATCCTTGATATGTATTTGTAGTATTCTTTTGCTTTCCATTGTAATTTTTTATAAATCCGATTATTTCATTATTATTATCTTTTAATGATCTAGAAGTAGCCTCTAAAGAGTCTGCAAGCGGATTTAAAGCAGTATTACTTCCATCCCTTGAACATGATCTTAAATTACTTGCTATAGTATCTAAATCACCTACTATAATATTTATAGCATCTGCTACTCCTTGCAATATGCCTACTATTAAAGAAATAAAAACATTAACTTCATTTAATAAACCCACTGTATCATCTACATATTGCTCTAATTTAGTAGATTTTTTTGCAAATGTAGTAGTTGTTCCTGTAGTGGTATACATATTAGGAAGTGGTAATGTATCTAAAAATTGGATTATTATTTTAAATATTTTAATAAGTACAAGAGAAGTTCTTATTATTAATTTTATAAAATTTAAATATCTAATTATAACTCCCAGTATATTATTGATTGTTTTACTTACTCTATCTATTTGAGAAATTATTTTTGTAAGTTCTTTTGGATTTATGTTATCTACTCCTAATTTATCAATAGTTTTAAATACTCCAGGATCTAGTATATTTGCTGCGTATGTTGCAAGATTAGCTGGTGATGTTAAACCTTGAATTAGTACGCAGGATTGTCTTATTAGAGTAATAGTTTTTAATATCTTATCAATTGTAGTTTTATCAGAATTAGATATTACATTGATATTTGAAAACTTTTTTACTACATCTATAATATAATTATTTATAGTATCTACTTGTGGATAAGCTTTTCTAATCTCACTTGATCCTAAATAATTATCAGTAGTTAATCTAGTTAAATTTGGAGATATTTCAGATATTAGATTAATTATAATTGTAGAAGGATCACTTGCTACTGCATAAGCACTTTCAAAAACATCTATAGATTTTTGAATATCATATGCTAATTTTTGAATTTTCCACTTTGGGTCATTTGGTGGAGGATTCTGACTAGGATTGAATTTATTCTGTATACTTATTTTACCAGCTAAATTTTCAAGAGTATTGATTATAGAACATAGATCTATAGAAGCTAAAATCCCAGTTATATATGCTAAACCATAATCCATAGGATTAGCTGCTTTTTCATTAGAATTAGTACTACTTTTTCCAAAAAATAATTCTGGGAGTTTAGAAGTATAATCTTTTAAAGTTGTCCATATATTTTTTAATACAGCTGATAGACCTGTGGCATTTGTTTTTTTACTATTTTTTAAAGTATTATTAACATGGGTATATTGATCTAAGGCTTTCCTTATTTTTTCTAATTCATCTGATAATCTAGCTAATTGAGTATTCTGAGCCATTATGTTGTATAAGTTGTATTTGATAATACATTATTTAGCATATTACTTATATTATTAGTAGCAGTATTTAAATACGTACCAGCTACTTGTAAACCTGTAAATGATGCTTTTATAGTTGGTAAAGTAGTTCCATCTGATTGACTTAGTGTTGTTGCTAATATAGCTAAACTTTGATTTAATTCAGTTAGTAAAGCTACTAGAGAATTTCCTAATACTACTTGTTCACCCTGTTGTTCAGCTTTATGTCCTAATTCTATTTTTGGAGAATCTATTAAAATTCTCTCTTTTGAATCTAGATTAATAGTACCTATAGAAGATAATCCAATAGTAGCTTTTCCAAATAAATATATTCCATCTTTTCTTGAATGGAATACTAATCTATCTGAAGTTATAATAACTTGACTACCAGAATATGGAAATTGAGGTGTTATCATGATATATTAAATGTGTATTTATCTTGATCATTTGCAGATGCATAATCATTAGATAGTGGTTTTTGAAATATTAATGTAGTAGTTGATACATTTGTAGATGCTACACTTTTTCCATAAGAATTCATTGGGAAATTATCAATATCATCAAGTATTATACTTTGATCTTTTGTTAAATAAATAGATGCGGCATCGGTATTTATATCCTCTACTGTAGTTGAAAATTTATTTACTGGATCGCTGACTTGACCTTGTCCATTTCTAATTATAGTAATAGGAGATCCATTATTTCCAGAATTTGACCATGAATTAAACCCTTTAAATTTAGGAACAGTAGACCCAAATCTTATAGATTGTCCAAATCTGCCTTCTAATATTGAATCACCTTCAAATGGAGTCAGAGTTCTTATATTATCTAATTCAGTAAACGTGTCTCCTTTTGGAAATTCAGGAGGTGTACCAGTACCACCTTGATAATTTGGTTTTGTTGAATATGAATTATAAAATTGAGCCATTTCAGCTATACTAGGCATCACATTATGATTCATAGATCCCCAAAGAGCATATGCCGGCATATAGAATTTACGTTGATTTTCTTTATAATCATTCAATTCTGGGGAAGGCCCATAAAATACTGCAACTATTTCATTTATAAGTGGTAATTGTTTAACAAAACTAAACATAGGATATGCAAAATCATTTTCATTTGCAAGTCTAGTTTGTGTAATATCACCATATACTTTTTCAAATCTTATTTTACCATAATCTGCTGGACTTTGGTAATCTGGATTAGGCGTTTTAGTACCATCTAAATATGGATTTAGCACAATAGATTTAACCCTACCAATAAAGTAGGGTATCCCTCCTGATTTTTTACCTCCAGATCCTAAACTACCTCCTGAACTTGATGACATTATTTATTTGATGTTAGAGTGTGAACTTCTTCAAATAATTTAGCCATATCTTGCTCTGTTAACATTCCATTATCAGATTCATCTTTTTTAGAATCAGCTGCTTTTTGGAATATTTGAACTAGTTTCATTAAAGTCTCATCATTTTTAAGACTTGAATCAAAAAATCCTTTAAGCATAGGAACTATAACTATAGCATCTCCAGGATTTGTTATCATTTCAGAAAGTCTAGTTAATTCAGATTTTAATTTTTTATCTTGTTTTTTATGATTATCGTAGACTTCTTTAACAAGATCTTCTAATTTTTTTCCTTCAAATACTACTTGACTTAAATCAATTGCCATATTTTATTTTTTTATAAATATTCCCCATCTTCATTTTCTATTTTATGATTTAGTAGTCTTTTATATTCTATTTTTATTTTATCAATTACTGGAGTTATAATACTAGATTTAACATCTACAATCTCTTTAATATATATATAAAGAGCCTTTTTATTATTAATTCCTATAGTATCATGTCTTTTTAGTATTAGTGCAAGCGCATCTGCAACTTTAATCTCCTCTTCTCTTTCAAATAAATTAAAGGCATTAATTTCAATATAATCGACTAGCTCATATATTAATGAAACTCTATCAGGTACACTCTCTTGAGGATTTACTATTAATTTATCTATAGTACTCTCTTCAGTATCTATAGTACTAATTTGTTTTTTTTCAATTAATTTACTATAGTTTTTTTTGCAATAAGCTATTAAATATCTTTTTGCTATAGTACCAAAATATGAATATGCCTTACCTTTACTTTCATCATATAAAGATATTTTTTTATGTAAAAAAGATATTACTTCATATTTTAAATCTTCAAGATCATCTACTTCAGTCTGATAAAATTTATATGTATGAATAATATTTTCTACTAATTTATAAAATGCATTGTGTATTTTTGAATTATAGATCTTATTTCTTTCATTTAAATTTTCAGTATTTCTATATACTAAAATAGCGTCTTGAGTATCTAAAGTAAAATAGACATTTTTAGTTTTAGGTTTTCTTTTTCTAGGTTTTCCTTTTTTTGTTAATTCTACACTCTCCATTTAAAGCTTTTTTGTAAATTGCTGAATATTTTCTTGCATGATTTTTACATCATTAAAAAGCTGCTTAAGCTCTTGATCTCCACTAACCCATAAAGTTGAGTCTATTTTTTGCACAGTCTTATCTATACTATCAGCTAATTGTAAAATTGATTTTATAAAATTACTTTGATTTACAATAATTTGCTCAAATTTATAATTTTTACTATATAGATTATATATTACCCACCCCATTGCTAAAAGCACCCAAGATGCTATTATTATTCCTATAATCATTAATATTCCCATAATTTACATTTTTAATTCTCTATGTATTTGTCTTTTAATATCTTTTTCTTTTATACTTTCTTTTTTATTATATAATTTTTTACCTTTTCCAATTCCTATTTTTACTTTTATTTTTCCATTTTTTATAAAAAGTTCAATTGGAATTGCAGTTACTCCTTTTTCTTTTATTTGAGAATTTATATTTTCAATTTCTTTTTTATTTAATAGTAATTTTCTATCTTTATTCTCTTCATGAAGTGCTCCATTAATTCTAGAAATGTGTACTCCTTTTATAAAACACTCTCCTTTTGATACATAAATAAAACTTTCATTTATACTACTTCTACCCACTCTTATAGATTTTACTTCAGATCCAAGTAAAACAATACCAGCAGTGTACTCTTTTATAATATCATATTCAAAATAAGCTTTTCTATTTTTAGTGATCATTATAGATTACATTTATTTACAATAAGATCTGCTTGATGTATAATATATGGCAAATTACTTTTTAATTCAAATTCTGGAGAGTACTGAATTAGATAGACTTTATTAGATTCATCAAATGCTCCATCTTTTAATTTTATAGATAAAAATTCATTTTCAGTCATATTTATTCCAGCATTTTGAAGAGTGTATATTGCTCTATCAGAATATCTCATATGAGTCATTTCTGGATTAAATTTAAATAATTCACCTTTTTTATCTATTTCCCATTGATTATCATTAGGCTTAAAAAATGGCTTATCATTAGTTCCTAAACGACCCAAATTGCAATTTGCAGCAGAAAATACTAATTCTTCAATAGTATAATTTTTAGTCTGTTGTAATTTATCCCAAACTTTATCTAAAATAAGAGCAGATTCTATAATTTTTATAGTACTCTCAATATATCCTCCAGGATAACATCCAGTTTGAGTAATTCTTGCAGAAGCTGGAGATGTCAATAATACAATCTCTATAGACTTATAGAAATTAATAAGATTAGATGTTCTTTTATTATCTGGTAAATATTTAGATATTAAATCATAGAATTTACCTAAATTATCAACTAAATCTTGTTCTTTTAATTTTTTCATAATTTCTAATTATATTTTGCTTTAATTGCCATTTCTTCTGGAGAATACACTGGATTTAATATTACTGAATTATTAATTCTCTGTTGATTTCCTAATAAATTATAATCAAAAGTAGTATAATATATATTATTTAAGTTTCTAGTTTCATCTTTTATTATCATCATAGGGTATAAATTAGAATTTGTCAATGATTCTAGTTCATCACACATTCCAGGATCTTTATCACAAGGGACTTCTATAAATTTAATCTGGTTAGTATTTAATATTTCTATTAATTTTTTACATTTACTACATCCAGAAAGAGTTACTAATACTATATTATTCTTCATAATTAGGATCTAAATTTTTAAGTATTTCTTTCCATAATTCTATTTCATCTAATGACATATCAATAATATTAGAATCTAAATAAGAATATAGAATATCTAATTCTGTACTAGTTAATATTTTCTTATCTTTTATATCTTCTAATTTCATATAGTATATATAATATAGTTAAACTTTCTCCCCCCTCCCCCTTTTTATATAATTTAATATAATGATTATTTTCAAATAAAAAAATTTTTTTTTACTTTTTTTTTAAATTTTTTTCTTATTATTAATTTTATATATTGATTAGTATGGATAATTCTAATTTAATTCGAAATTTACTAGAAAATTACTTAGGGAAAGGTAAGCGTCTTTCTAAGGGAGATGTTGCATTTTATTGTCCTTTTTGTAAGCACCATAATCCAAAATTAATGGTCAATATAAAAACAGGAGATTATAATTGTTTTACTTGTCACCCTCCCACTAAAGGAAGATCTCCTATAGCACTTCTTAAAAAAATAGGCGCACCTAATGATGCACTTATAGAAATGAAAAGCTATTTTGTAAATGATACTTTTAAAATCATTAATACTCCAGAAGTAAAAACTATCACTATTCCTAAAGAATTTAAAAGTATACTTGATAATATGTCTGATTTAGAATGTAGACATGCAATAGCGTATCTTAAAAATAGAGGTTTGACTTTACAAGATATTCAAAAATATAATATTGGATATTGCAAAACTGGAAGGTACGCAAATAAAATTATAATTCCATCTTATGATGCCAGCGGAAAATTAAACTATTTTATAGCTAGATCTTTTGAAAAAGAACCAAGATTAAAAATAGATTCTCCAGAATGTAAAAAATCTGAAATAGTAGGATTTGAATACTATATAAATTGGAATGTTCCTGTAATATTATGTGAAGGAGTATTTGATGCAATAGCAATTAAAAGAAATGCAATACCGCTTTTTGGTAAAACAATTCCTAAAGGTGTAATGATAAAACTTTTACAATCAGAAGTCAAAACTATATATTTAGCATTAGATGCAGATGCGCTAATGGAATCAATAGATAGTGCACAAAAACTTATTGATTTAGGAAAAGAAGTGTATTTAATTCAATTACAAGGTAAAGATCCTTCAGATATAGGATTTGAAAATATGATAAAATTACTTCAATATGCTACTCCTTTGAGTAGTTCAGAATTAATGTTACTTAAAATGAAAATAGCGTTATGTTAAATCCTCATATTATAGAGACTAGTATAAAAAAAATTAGTAAAATATATCATATCTCAGATATTCACTTCAGAAATTTTAAACGTCATGAAGAGTATAGAAGAGTGATGAATACCCTAGCTGATTATATAAAAAATACAAAGAATGACGAAAGCATAATATGCATTACTGGTGATATTGTGCATTCAAAAACAGATATAACTCCGGAATTAGTACAAGAGGTGCAAAATTTTATAAAATTAATGGCATCTTTACTACCCACATTGATAATACCAGGTAATCATGATGCAAATTTAAATAATAATCAAAGATTAGATAGTTTATCACCTATTATAAATGCCGTATCAGAAAAGAATATTATCTACATAAAAGATACTGGAGTTTATAAATTTGCAAATATTGATTTTATTCATTGGTCTGTTTTTGATGATCCTAAAAATTATATTAAAGCCTCTGATATAGATTCAGACTTCAAGATCTGTATGTACCATGGTCCAGTTAATAGCTCACTAACAGATGCGGGCTTTTTACTTGAAGACAATTCTATAAGTGTTTCAGATTTTAAAGGATATGACATAGTACTTTTAGGAGATATTCATAAAAGGCAATTTCTAAATGAGGCTAAGACTATAGCCTATCCAGGCTCCTTAATAATGCAAAATCATGCCGAATCTCTAGTACATGGTATACTAGTTTGGGATATTGATTCTAAAACATCAGAGTTTGTAGAGATCAAAAACGATACTTGCTTTTATACCATAAACGTAGAAAATGGCCTTTATGAAGATGTGCCAACTACAATACCAAATAATGTTTATATAAGACTTAAAACTAAAAATACATCCCAATCTAGAATAAAAGAGATAGGTGCAGAATTAAGAAAAGATAGAAATGTCATAGAATTATCACTGCAATCTATCAATGATTTTTCTAGTTCTTCTATTAAACAGCAATCAAATATAATCAATGTTAGAGATATTGAATATCAAAATTCTATATTGAGTGAATATCTTAATACTAAATTTAATTTATCTGAGGAAGAGATAATTAAAATATGTGCATTAAATAGACAATTTAATGAAAATTTACCAAAATCTGAAACTACTAGAAATTTACAGTGGACTATAAAAAAGTTTGAATTTTCAAATATGTTTAGTTATGGTAAGGATAATATTATTGATTTTACAAATATGACTGGCGTATATGGAATATTTGCAGCAAATGCAAATGGTAAAAGTTCAGTTATAGAGGCACTTACATATTGTCTATTTGATAAATGTTCAAAAACATCTAAAGCATCTTTAGTAATGAATAATAAATCAAAAGATTTTCATTGTAAGATAGAATTTGAATTTAATAATAAAACCTATATCATAGAAAAAAATGCAAAACGACAAAAATCAGATCATGTAAAATTAGATGTAAATTTCTATCATATAGATGAAAATGGAGTAGAGATTTCATTAAATGGAAAAGAGAGAGCAGATACAAACTCGATTATTCGTTCTTATATAGGTACATATGAAGATTTTGTATTAACTAGTATGTCAATGCAAAATAATAATACTGGATTTATAGATATGAGTCAGACTGAGCGTAAAGACTTACTATCTCAATTTTTAGATATTAAGATATTTGAAGACTTGTCTTTTGTGGCAAATGAAAAGCAAAAAGAGCACTCTATATTAATAAAAGAGTATAAAAAAATAGATCATTTTGAAAAACTCAAAGATATAGAATTAAATATAGGCGCATACTCTAATGAGTATAGAAATTTACAAATTAAAAAAGATGAAATTGAAACTAATCATGAATCTATAAATTCTGAATACGTATCTTTGAATTCTAAACTTATAAATATAGAAAATAACTATATTGATATTAAAGAGTATGAGAATAATAAAATAAAAATAGAAGGTGATATTAAAAAAATAGAAGAAAAACTTGAAAAATCTGAAAAGATTATACAAGATATTGATGATGAAATATTGAAAATAGAAAGCAGTATTTTAGAAATAGATATAGACTCCCTAAATCAAAAATCAATTCAGATACAAGACTATATAAAAATAGAAAAGGATCTTTCAATTCAAGTAGAAAAATTAAAGACAGAAATGTCTCATAAACTTGAAAAAATGAAAAAACTTAAGGATCTTAAATATGATAAGAATTGTCAATTCTGCATGGAAAATGTATTTGTAAAAGATGCAATTGCCACAGAAGCTTCTATAGAGCGGCATAAAGAAAATGCTACGGAGGTTATTAATAAATTAAAAAAAATAAGAGAAGATATAGCCGAACTTAAAATTTATGAAAAATCAATAGACCTATATAATACTCTAGAAAAATCATTATCAGATAAAAAAATTAATAAATTAAAAGCTCAGACAGATCATCATAGACTATCATTAGAGCTAAATCAAAGCAATAAAGATCTTGGTGAATACAAGAATATGATTTTAAAATATAGAGAGCAAGAGGCCGCTATAGAATCAAATAAAGAGATAAGTGCACAATTAAAAGAGTTAAAAAATAAAATAAATATCATAAAAAATGAACTCAATATCATAAATAATGAAATAGCTCAGTGTAATACTAATCTTCAATTAGCACAAAAAGAAAAAACAATAACTAAGCAGAATATTGAAAAATTAAAGACTTTAGAAAATGAATTTAAGTATTATAATTACTACTTAATCGCAGTAAGCAGAGATGGTTTACCGTATAATTTAATTAGTTCTGTAATACCAAAAATACAAGATTATATTAATAATATACTATCTCAAATAGTTGATTTTCATATAATGATTCAATCTGATGGTAAAAATATAAATACATATATAGTCTATGAAGATAGTAAAATATGGCCTATAGAATTGAGTTCTGGAATGGAAAAATTTATATCTTCACTTGCAATAAGATCTTCTTTGATCAATATAACATCATTGCCTAGACCTAATTTTTTAGCAATAGATGAAGGATTTGGTGCATTAGATCATAGTAATATGAATAATATATCTATACTTTTAGATTATCTTAAAACTCAATTTAAGTTTATTATTATGATTTCTCATATTGATACAATAAGAGATGTTGTAGATTCTCATATTGAAATAGTAAAAAATAAAGAAGGTGTGTCTAGCGTTAGATTTCAATAATGATATTTATAAGCATGGAATTACAGAAAAAAGCACAAATATTAGTAGATTTTATAAATTTTTGTAAAAAGGCTCTAGAAATTGAAAAGTTGCCAAAGATCAAATTTATATCTGATAAAAATTGGGTCTTAGGAAAAAGAACTTTTGGAGAATATTCAAATCAAACCAGATCTCTTGTAGTCTATATTAAAAATAGACATATTTTAGATGTAATGCGCACTTTAGCCCATGAATTGACTCATCACAGGCAAAACGAGTTGTCGCTTTTAGGACGAAAATCTGGAGAAACGGGTAGTCCTATAGAAGATGAGGCGCATGCTATAGCTGGTATAATAATGAGAAACTATGTAAAAGAAAATCCTCATGTGTATGATTAAAATTTAATAATATGATATTTATAATAAATAATACTACTAGTCCTAGATATTATAAATAAGAAATTATTAGCCGTTTGATTTTTGAGTTGGACTAGAACTCTCTAATTTTCGGCTTTTTTATTTTATGAACTATCAAAGAGTATATAATTCTATCATAGATAAAGCAGTATCGGAAAATAGAATTAAAAATAAAGATGCTTACTATGAAGCTCATCATATTATTCCAAAATGTCTTGGAGGAGGAGGAAAAGAGTGGCAGTGGAAAACTCACACAAATATAGTTTTACTTACCGCAAGAGAACATTTTTTATGTCATTTATTGCTTTGTAAAATATATCCTGAAAATATTAAAATTCAATATGCGTCTTGGTTAATGTGCACAAAAAGAAATAAAAGATCAAAAGAGGAGTATAAAATATCCAGTAAAATATATGAAATATTAAGAATAGAGCATTCAAAGAGAGTATCTGAGAATATAAAAGGTAGATTGCATAGTGATGAAGCCAAACTTAAAATGTCAAATTTAAGAAAAGGAAAACCTGGACTTTTTGCAGAAAAAAACGGAATGTACGGAAAACATCATACAGATGATTGGAAAAAAAGAAATGGCGAATTTCATAAAAATAGAATTATATCAATAGAAGAAAAAGAATCTAAAAGATTAGCTGGATTAAAAAGAAGAAATGTTCCATTGACAGAAGAACATAAGAAAAAAGTAAGCGAAAATCACGCTAATGTTTCTGGATCTAAAAATCCAATGTATGGAAAACCATCTCCTAGAAGAATTTCGTATATAGATATTAATACTGGGGTTATTCATATACATAAAAAAGCTGCTGCTGAGTATTATAAACTTAGTATGAGAAAGATAATAACAATGATAAAAAAAGGAGTACTTTTAAAAATCTAATAAAGTTATATAATATGAAAAAAGAAACGGTTTTAAATAAAGAGTTTTCAAAAAAAGATATATCCAGATTAAGAAATCTATTAAAGGGCAAAACTGGAGACAAGACCCAGATACAGTCAGGATATGAAAAGAAGACTGAAGACCATTCAGAAGGTGATATTTGGGAAGAGAATGGAAAAACTTGGACAATAAAAAAAGGAATAAAGCAGACAATCACAAAATTAGATTCTATAAAGAAATTAATTGCTCTTCCTATAAAATGTCCAAATTGTAATACTCCATTTAAATCTCATGATATAAATAAAAAAATGTACTTTATACACGGAAAATGTTTTGATTGTGTTATAGAGATGGAGGCTGAAATTAAAAGATCTGGAAAGTGGGAAGAGTATGAAAGAGGTATTTTAAATTCAAATAAAAATTCAAGTTTAGAGGAGGTAGAAAACGCCCTTGAAGAATGGTATAATGCTCAAGATGAGTCTTTTGTTTCAGAAAATGGAGAAATTGAAAGTTGGAAAGGTGGAGATAAATCCAAAGTATATGAGCAGATAAAGAAAAATTTACAAGCTGCAAAAGAAGTGAGAATATAATATATTTATAGTAAATGAAAGATTTTTTTAATTTATTAAAAGAGTGGTCTATAGAAGGGCATAACGCCTCAGACTTATTAGAAGAAAAGTATATTAAATTAAATGAATTAAAAATAGATGAATTTTCTACATATGATTATCGTAAATCAGAGTATTCTAGTGGAAAATTTTTAGGAGATCACGTAGCATGGGAGTTTGAGGATAGATGCGGCAATATTATTATAGCAGTGTATATTATAGGAGTTGAGGAGTTTAAAAGTGGATATAAAGTAAATGAAGACGCACCAATAGTTTTTAATCCTAAATTATTAAAAGATCCCACAGTTATAAAATCTTGCCCAGATGATAGGAAAATAAATACTATTTATAAAATATTAATTAATGAAATAATACCAAAATATTTATTAAATAAAAAACCAAATAAATTAAAATTTAATCCAGTATCAAAATCAAGAGAAAGAATTGTGGATATGATAATGAATAAAATTATTAAAATTTATCCAGAATTAAAAAAGAAAAATAATTATTTAATATACATATAATGCCAAGTCAATCAAAATCACAACAACATTTAATGGGCATGGTTCATGCTGTGCAAACAGGAAAAATGAAATCTCCATCAAAAAAAATATCTAAACTAGCTAAATCAATGACAAAGAAATCAGCAAAAGAGTTTGCTTCTACTAAAACTAAAGGACTTCCTACTAAAAAGAAAGTAGTAAAAGAAAATTATGATAATGCAATAGGTACTATTCATACAGTACTTAAGCCATATCCTGGATGTACTCCTGATAATATGGTTAAACAAATTGATCCAGTAATGGGCGCTCAACATCATGGTATTGATCATCAGACTATACATGGTGTATATCCAACTCAAGATGAGGCTAAAAAAGTAGCAGAAGATATTCATAAACAATATGAAGGTGATATGAAAAAGCTAGAAGAGAAGAAAGATAGTGTAGCTAAAAAATTAACTACTACAATTGATAAACTTGAAAAGAAGCGCAAAGATCATATGAAGCTTGCAAAAGAGAATCCAGATCATGCAAGTGAACATAAGCAGCATATATCTCAAATACAAAGTCAAATAGAAGACTTGATGGATAAACTTGAAAAAGTTTCAAAGTCTAAGAAAGAAGATGAAAGTGAAGAAGATGAAGATGGAAAAAAGAAAGTGAATGAGAATGCTGAAGTCTCTAAATATAAAATAGGAGATATAGTTATTCCAAATAAAGGACCACATAAAGGTCAAAAACATAAAGTAATACATGCGAGTGTAGGTGGTAAATATAATATAAAACCAATACCTCGTTTTCCTGGAGATAAAAATCAATACGGGCAAGGTGCAGTAAGTGCAAGTGAAGAAGATTTAAGCGCGCATATGGATGAAGCATCTATTAATTTATCTGCTGAGCAAAAAATGGTTGAATCATTTGTAAAAAGAATTGCAAAAGAATTTGGATATTCTTCTAAAGATGCTGCTAAATTTATAGTAGATACAATTAAAAAATTAGATTTAAAATAAAAAATATGAATCCATTTATACCAAAATTCGTATCAACTCTTTTAGCTTCAAGAACACAAGCTCATATATTTCATTGGCAAGCTCAAGGAGATTCTTCTTTTGCTGAACATAAAGCTCTTAATGAATACTATGATGAGATAGTTGATCTAGTAGATGAGTGGGTAGAAGCATATCAAGGCAAATATGGAATTATTACTGGATATGATGGTCCAGCAATTTTTAGAGAAGATAATGATCCTATAGTTTATTTTATGGCTCTATCTAAATATGTAGATACTATTAGAACTAGACTTCCACAAGACACATATCTTCAGAATCTAATTGATGAGATCTACCAGCTGATAGAGACAACACTTTATAAACTACAATATTTACACTAATATGTGCTGTGATAGAAGCAAGATAACTTTAGATGAATCTGTAAGCAAGCTCCTTATATCTGAGGGGCTTGCTTATCATTTGGACAATTCACTTGATTTAAATGAAAATATTTATCGTCCTCAATCAGCAAACTTTGTGGCTCTTTTCACAGAAGCGCGTCAGTTGCTAAATAGGGGACTTTTATCATTAGGCGATGAAGATACATGGTACCTGACAGAAACTGATCTAGGATTAACCGGAAACTACAATGGCATATCAGTTCCGCTAGACTACCCAATGACAATTGATTTTTTACTGGAGGTTAAAGCAAAGTCTAAACCAAAAAAGCATGTAGAGCTCAATAAACCACATAGAGGAGGCAGCAAGAAGTTTTATGTATTTGTCAGAAATCCCAAGACGGGAAAGATAAAGAAGGTTAGTTTTGGAGATACTACTGGGCTTAAGGCTAAAATTAATAATCCAGCAGCCAGAAAGAGCTTTGCAGCAAGACATAAATGCGCACAGAAAAAAGATAAAACTCAAGCTGGCTGGTGGGCATGCAGATTGCCACGATTTGCAAAACTTTTAGGATTAAAAAGTAATTTTTCAGGATTTTGGTAATATGAGACCATATAAAGATGTTTTAGAAAATGAAGTTTTGATCAGAGAATTTGATGAGAATATTGATCCTATAGAATTACAGTGGCACAGAGATAAAGAAGACAGAATAATAGAATCTATAGACAGCGCAGATTGGAAATTTCAATTAGATAATAATTTACCAATTGAAATAAAAGGTCAAATATTTATACCCAGAGGAGTGTGGCATAGAGTAATAAAGGGGAGAGGGTTACTAAAAATAAAAATATTAAAATTATAATATGATAAAATTAATAGACATATTAAAAGAAGTCAATAAACCTGGACTTTGGGCAAATATTCAAGCTAAACATAAACGAGGAGAGAAACCTGCTCGTAAAGGTAGTGTAGCTTTTAAAAAGGCAGTCGCTGCGGCTAAAAAAATAAACTCAACTGTAGAAGAATCACTTAGTCCTAAAATATATCAAATAAATGGTACACTTATGGCAGATACTACTCAAAGATCTCTTGCAGATATTCTCTCTGATATAAGAGCTATCACAGGTATTACTGTAGTACGTGTTACAAATAATCGGCAGCCATCCGCAGAAAAACTTAAAAAATATATTGTAGATATTAGTGTAAAAGTAGATCCAGCACCATTTGATAAATTTGATAAAACTATAATCGATGGTATAATCGAAAAAATAAAAAAAATCCCAGCAATACGCCGAGCAGATTTTATTGATAAAATAAAATTAGTAAAGTCATAAAAATTTAAAATATGTTTTCAAGTGATAATATGATAATAATGATTTCTGGTATAGTTATGGGGCTTGGCTTAATAATAGGATCAGCAGTCTATGTTAATAAATTATTTATACATCAAACTAGAGATGTATTAGTTAGGTTTATATTAATGATATTTGCATCTTTAGTTGCCTTATTTATAGTAGATAAAGTAATTGCATTTAAGATTAAATTATTGACTGATGAAATGAGTAATCAGTTATTTGATATGATTAAGACATTAACTCTAATGATATTCTCATATTATTTTGGAACACAAAAAACTAATAGTGATAAACCCATTGAAAATTAAGATATGGATATTCAAAAATTAAAAGGACATATTCCTGATAATGTTATAGAGCAATTACCAGATACAATAGCTAAATTTGGATTAGATACGCCATTAAAATTAGCTCATTTTTTAGCACAAGTAATGCACGAATCTGGAAATTTTAAATCAATTATTGAGAATCTAAATTATGGAGCTAAAGGATTAAGATCTATATTTAGCAAGTATTTTCCTACTGATGATAAAGCCAATTTATATGAACGTAAACCTGAAAAAATAGCTAATTTAATATATGCTAATAGAATGGGCAATGGTTCAGAAATATCTGGAGAGGGGTATAAATTTAGAGGTAGAGGATATATTCAACTTACCGGAAAAGATAATTACGCCCTATTTTCAAAAGCAATAGGAGAAGATTGTGTAGCAAACCCAGATCTAGTTTCTACTAAATATCCACTAGCTTCAGCAGCGTGGTTTTTTCAAAGATGTCTATCAAAGTGTACAGATGCATCAGTAGAAGCAGTAACAGCAGTAACAAAATGTGTAAATGGGGGTCATATTGGGATAGAAGAAAGAATTAAAAACTTTAATATTATTTATAATTCTATAAAATAAAAAATGATAAAACTTATTGATTTATTATTTGAAATAAAAACAAGTATGCCATTATTTAATGATATACAAAAAGAACTTGATCATAGAGGATATAGAGGTGGCAGAAAAATAAGTCGTGGAGAGCATCTTAGATATATAATACCTGAATCTGATAAACCAGATGAGGTAATAAAGAATATTATGGAGTCTTTAGGAGTAAAAGAAAAAAACTATAGTCTAAATAAAATAGACAGAAAAGACTACTCTGCAGGTTCAAAATCATCTATATATGAAACCTATAAAATAAAAATAAATAGTGATATTGGGGATTATAAAACAGGTCAAGAGGTTTATATAGTAGTATCAAAAGCTGAAAATTTAAGAGGCACAAAAGGAGAACAGGTTGGACTTGAATCTTTTTTAGCAGATCTTGATAAATTTGGAGGATCAGTTGATATAGAATTAGAAGATGGAAAAGTATATAAAAATATAATTGGAGGAAGAAGAGATTATACTAATAAAAAAGCAGATTATGTATTATTTTCTGATAGTGGAGATGAAATATTTGTATCTCATAAAGGAGGAACAAAATATCAGCAATATAGTGGAATAAACTATTTTATAAAAAATTCAAATCAGGAAGTAGAAAATTTTGTAAAAGATGTTAAAGCAGTTATTAAATCTAAAAAAGAGTTAGATGAAAAAAAAGAATATGACTATATTATAAATCCACGTGATTCTTTTTATAGAAATATTAAAAGTAATGAATTAAAAGAGCAGTCAGTATTTGGAGTTGGAGAGAGCTTTGGATTAAATAAAGTGCAAATATTAGTTATAGGTAATTTAGGAATAAAAAAATCAGGGTCTGTATATAAATTAATAGGAACACATAGAATTTATGAATATGGAAATGTTCCTACTGGTGAATATAATCCAATAATGGCAGTATCATATAGGTATGGACATAATCAGGCTGGAATAGAAAATGCCAGATTTGGAATATATCCAGAAAAATTATTTAATCATTCTAAAGAGATATAAATGATAAGTTTAATAAAAATATTACAAGAGGAAAATAAAGGTCCTATAGATCTTCCTTCAAATCACGAACCTTTTATGTATAGTGAACATGGTTTTAGCTGTGCAAAATGTAAATATTATCATTTTACTAATGATCAGCATATTTGTGGAAATCAATATTTCCAGTCTTGGAATGGGAGTGGAGTTATGGATATAGAAGATCCAAATAAGTGGTGTAGTGACTGGTTTTCTGTAAAAGAATAAAAAATAATTAATATTTATAAAAAAATAAAAATATGATAAAATTATCACAATTTATAAAAGAATTTACTGGAAATTCAAAAGAGACTCCTAGAATATCATATGGTAATGAAAGCAGAGATTCATATACAATCCCATCTTTACAAAATCAAGATATGAATTCAATAAAATCAATTTATCCAATTGAAGATATGACATGTTTAGAATGTGATGGTCAAATAGAACCTAATGGTTATTGTTCAGATTGTGGTAAAGAATCTCATGAAAATGATGTATGGGGTCAACCAGACTCTGGACATCAGGCTACTATGGCAAGAGCAGAAATCAAAGATATGATTAAAAATGCAAGTCAATTATATAATTTAATACAACCAGGAACTGAACTTCCAGGATGGGTTGCAGCATATATAACATTAGCAAGCGATTATATTCATAGCGTAAATGAGTATGCACAAGAGAGATCATCACATTAGTCAAATATTAAATATAAATATGAAAAAAATAATATTATTAGTTATAGTAAGTATATTATCTATACTCATTTGCTATGGTCAAGACACAGTAACATTATATCATACTGGATATACTACTACATATTCAAAAAGTCTACATTATCCAGTATTAGTACAATGGTGGGAGACTAAAGCTAGAGTTGAATGTTCTACTCCACTTCCTAGACAAGATGCATTTGCACCAGATCCACTTCTATATGAAGAGACTAATTTAGCAAAAGATTATGTGGGTTCTGGTACTGATCGTGGACATATGTGTCCTGCAGCAGATAATGAATGTGGAGATAAAAAACTTTTACAAGAGTGTTTTTATTTTTCTAATATGGCTCCACAATATCACTCTCTTAATGCTGGAGATTGGAAATCATTAGAAACTCAAACTAGAAAATTAGCTCTTAAATATGATTCTATATATGTATGGTGTGGATCAGTGGGATGTGCTAAAAAAATAAAATCTTTAACTATTCCTACGGCATGTTGGAAAGTTATTTATATTAAAAAGACTGGCGAATTTAAGTCTTATATATTTAAAAATTCAACAGATCATCCATTAGGATTAGATCATTGGCAAACTGATCTTGAAGAGATTGAAAAATTAACAGGATTTAAATTTGAAAAAAAGTGATAAAATTAGCAGATATACTAAAAGAAAGTATAGTAAAATATAAAGTGATATTTAGAGATTATGGAGATGAAGAATATCCAGTAAATAAAATTTTTGATTCAGAAGATGAAGCTGAGAATTGGGCGGAATCAAATAAATGGGAAGAACATGGCATAGAAGAGTATGATCCTAAAATTAATGATTATGTTTTTAAAACAAGAGTCATGTATTATAATCCAGAAAATAAAGAAAATTATTTTGGATATCATATAGAACCTATATCTAGAGTAAATGAATCATTAAATGAATCTATAATGAAATCTCATTATGAAAAAATATCAAGTAAAATAGATCATATAATGAAAAAATTAAAGGATAGAGGATACGTCAAGTAGACTTTTAGAAGGAAATAAAGATATAGATAATCTTATAAAAACTCTAGATTCTATAATAGTAAAATTAAGAATTTCTGGAAAACTAGATAAAGATATTATTGAAGATCTAAAAGATTTTTATGATATTGAGATAGATGATTATATGAAAGATTATTATCTTAAAGGAAAAGAAATAAGTTCAGATTATGAAAATTATATTTCTGATAAAATACTAGATCTTATAATAACATTAAAACAAATAAAAAAATAATGATAAAATTAGCAGACATACTAAAAATAATAATAAAAGAAGTTCATGAAGATCATTCAAATCCAGAATTTGATGCTGATCCAATGGGATATATTCTTAAAAAGTATAAAAGATTAAATCAAAATCTTATTACGCTTATGGGGGATAATTTTAAAGAATATCTTTCTGGAGTGTTTATTATGTCTGAAAAACCTACTACATTTAAAGTACTTCTTAAAAATAGTCAAATATTTTATATGACTTATATGGGCAAAGCCTATGAAGCAACTGTATTAGGAAAGAGATATTATCTTTTAAATATAGCAGAAATACAAAGAGCTACTACTGCAATATCAAGATTACAAAGATTTGGCGCTCCAGCAAAAGCTCAAGGACCAGAATCAGAAATAGGACCTAAATCTGAAATTCCAAAAGAAGAAACTCCAGTAGAAAAACCTGAAACTACATAGAGAACTTATAAGATAGATTTTATATAATATTTATTTTATATTATTATGATATAAATATACATAAAAAAATATAGTATATTTATTATAAAAGTTTTTATGCCAGAAAATGAAAATAAACAACTTAATATAAAAGATAAAATTAGAGAGGAATTTGTAAAATGTGCTACAGATCCTGTCTATTTTATGAGAAAATATTATATGATTCAACACCCTCAAAGAGGGAGGCAGTTATTTGATTTATATCCATTTCAAGAGGCAGTATTAAAATTATTTTCAGGGGATAAAAATGTTATTATAAATAAATCAAGGCAGCTAGGTATATCTACTTTAGCATCAGCATATAGTCTGTGGTTGATGTTATTCCATAAAGATAAAAACGTCTTAGTTATTGCAACAAAGCAAGAGACGGCTAAGAATATGGTTACTAAAGTAAGATTTGCATATGATAATCTACCTACTTGGCTTAAGATTGGATCTACTGAGGATAATAGACTTAGTTTAAGACTTACAAATGGTAGTCAAATTAAAGCAGTATCTGGAGCTAGTGATTCAGCACGTTCTGAAGCTGTATCATTACTTATAATGGATGAGGCTGCATTTATCGATAATGCAGAAGAACTTTTTGGCTCAGCTCAACAAACATTAGCAACTGGCGGTAAGTGTATAGCATTGTCAACTCCTAATGGTGTTGGTAATTGGTTTCATAAATCCTATATAAAAGCTCAGAAGAAAGAAAATAGTTTTGTGCCTGTATCACTTCCATGGACAGTACATCCTGAAAGAACTCAAATTTGGAGAGATAAACAAGATCAAGATCTTGGAATAAGAATGGCGGCACAAGAGTGTTTTAGTGCAAATACTAGAATTTTTACATCAGTAGGATTAAAAGAGATAAAAGATATAAAAATTGATGATTTAGTATTAACTCACACCGGAAATTTTAAAAGAGTAAAAAGATTATATAAAAAAGAAAGTAATGATTTATACAAAATAAAAACCAGTAAAAATTCTAAATGTGTTTATGTTACAAAAGATCACCCATTTTTATCTAATGAAAATAGTAATAAATATGATGCTATTTCTAAGATAGATGAAGTATATACTATACCAAAAAACATAAATTTAAAAAGAGAAATAGATACTATAGATATTTATGAATTATTTAATCCTTTACATTTTAAAAAAATATGCGCTGGTTCTACTTTTTATATAAATGACAGAAAACATAAAATAAAGCATAATTGTAATATAGAATTAGGTTATGAATTAGGAAAGATAATAGGATTATATTTAGCTAAAGGATCTAAGACTAGATTAAGAGTGACATATGCATTTAATTATTCTACAGAATTAAATACATGGGTGCAAGATTTACAAAAATATATAGAACTTGTATTTGGAGTAAGCTCCTTTAATATAAGAAGACAAGATAATACGGGTCAGATTTCTATATGCTCAGAAATAATTTCTCAAGTAATTTCTATGTTTGTAGAAGGCGATAGTTCTATAAATAAAAAATTATCTAATTTTTACTATAATAATAATAATATAGAATTATCTAAAGGTGTATTAGAAGGATATTTACTAGGGGATGGATGTTTAAAATTAGATTATAATAAGCAATATATAACAACATCTGAAGATCTGTATTATGATATTTATTATTTATCTAATTTATTGGGGGCTAATAATATAAGTATTAAATATCCAAAAAATTTAGATCCTTATATATCTGAAATATTAGGAAGAATGTGTATATGTCATCCTAAATTTAATGGATCTTTTTTAAAAACAAAAAATGAAGAGTTATCTAGCATATATTTAGGTGGAGATAGAAAAGCAAAATTAATAAAAGAAGACTTAGAGGGCGAATATGAATGTTATGTTTATAATATAGAAGTTGAAGAAGATCATACATATGTAACAGAACATGGTATAGTTCATAATTGCGATTGCGATTTCTCAAGTTCTGGTGCTACAGTAATAATTCCAGAAATACTTTCATGGTATGAAGAGAATATAGTATTAGAACCTTTAGAAAGAAGAGGGTTAGATAAATCATTATGGATTTGGGAATATCCAACTCCTACAAAAACATATCTACTTTCAGCAGACGTTGCTAGAGGTGATGGCGCAGACTACTCAGCATTTCATGTAATTGATGTAGATACATTAACTCAAGTAGCAGAATTTCAATCTCAGTGTGATACACGAGAATATGCAAATATAATATTAGCAACAGCTGCAGAATATAATAATGCTCTAGTTGCAGTAGAAAATGCAAATATTGGTTGGGATGTTCTTCAATCTATTTTAGAAAGGGGGTATACAAATTTACATTATAGCCATAAAGCAGATTTTAGTCTAGATCAGGACAAGCAAATGAATAGATTTGATAATACTAGTACTCTAGTTCCTGGATTTACAATGACTACAAAATCAAGACCTATTATTATTGAAAGAATGAGAGATTTTATAGAGACAAAGCAGGTCAATATAAGATCAGTGAGGCTTTTAGAAGAATTGAGAGTTTTCATATGGAAAAATAGCAAACCTCAAGCGCTAAGTGGATATAATGATGATTTAGTAATGTCTTTTGCAATAGGCATGTATATGAGAGACTCATCTATAAGATTTAGAAAAACTGCAGAGAGCTTAACTTATGCTAGTCTTGACTCTATGACTAAATCAGGAAATTCAAATTTAATATATAATTCAATAAATAATTCAAATACAAATCCTTGGAAAATGGATATTCCTCATATGGGAGGTACTCATTCAGAGGATATTTCATGGTTAATATAAAAATATAAAATGGCAAATAATCAACAAAATCTATTTTCAGCATTAAGAAGACTATTTAGTACTGATGTAATAATCCGTAATGATGGCGGTAATATGCTAAGTGTTATGGATCCAGATAATATCCAATCAAATGGTGTTATCCAGACAAATAGTCTTATAGATAGATTTCACAAAGTCTATACTACATCTACTGCGTATGGCGTAAATCTAAATTTGGCCCAAAATTATCAATCTGCAAGAGTTCAGATATATGCTGATTATGATGCTATGGACACAGATGCAATTATAGCTTCAGCATTGGATATTATAGCGGATGAATGTCTTGGAGCAGATACAGTTATACCTCTTTTAGATGGAACTAAGAAGACCATAAAAGAATTGTACGACTCAGGAGCAAAAGACATATGGATATATGGTTTAGATGAAAAAACTAATGAATTCCGTCCAGTAAAAGCTGAAAAAGTGGCCTATAATGGGAAGAAAAGGGTATATAAAATAACCTTCGATGATGGAACTGAAGTAAAAGCTACATCTAATCATATTTGGATAGATAGCGGCGGATCTCAAATAACTACTAGTGACATAAAAATTGGTACTAGTATATTAGCTCTTTCTACTAAAATATCAGAAGGAACTAGCATGCCTGGATATGAAAAAATATGGAGTGGGGATAAATTCGAATATACTCATAGGATAGTAGCAAATCAGGTTCCATTTTTAAAAGAACAGAGGAATCAGATTCCAGCAAAAGAAAAACCAGTAGTACACCATGACTCTTTTGATAAAAGAAATAATAATCCTAATTTTCTAAAGTGGGTAGGATGGAATGAGCATAATAAAATTCATGCTGAATATAATAAAAACCTTTGGGTTAGTATAAATTCAGATCCGTCCAAAAAAAATGATTACTACGTAAAATTAATGGAAGGACAAAAACATTTTTGGGAAAATGTAGATAAGCAGTCTTTTTTGAAAAAGAAATCAGATTCCATGAAAAGTTACATGGAAAATTTGAGTTCAGAAGAAAGAAAAATCGTATATGGACACCGTGGATCTAAAAATGGAATGTATGGAAAAGGATATAAAATTTCAAAAGAAAAAAATGGTAGATATAATACACAAACTACTAGAAAAAAATCTATAAACTTAGCATATATAATAGATAGAATAAAAAATGATCCCCACAAAAATATTTTAGGAGATATACAAAAAGAACTTAATATTATAACATTTGAGTGGAGAAAAATAATTAGAGATCTCTTTGCTGTGTATAAGTGTAATAATACTAAAACCCTAATAAATAAAATACTTTCTAACCATAGCACTGATACTATAATTAAATTTAGGTCATATTGCAATAATACTTACAAAGAGGGAAAGAGATTTTTAGTATCAGATTTTTGTAATAGTAATTCTATTACTATCAATAAGTTGAGAAGAATAGTGTTGGGTAATGGATATTCAACTTTAGAAGATTTTGCAAAATCATCTAATCATAAAGTTGTATCAATAGAAGAATGCGGATATGAAGATGTTTATGACATAGTAAATGCAGGAGACAATCACATATTTGCTATAGAGGCTAAAGACGGGTCTAAGATATATACACACAATTGCACACTTAAAAATGAACAAGGTCAAGTACTTACTATAAGATCTTCAGATGAGACTATACAAAAATTACTTGAAAATTTATTTTATTCTGTCTTAAATATAGAATTTAATCTCTGGTCTTGGATAAGAAATATGTGTAAATATGGAGATTTTTATCTTAAAATGGAAATTTCTGAAAAATATGGAGTATATAATGTAATTCCATTTTCTGCATATAATATAGTA
>Ga0007813_1000032_pt1 | contig 53526 bp, 42 predicted proteins | sample CryBogCBE29Jun09_FD_71194 | JGI IMG/M metagenome (GOLD analysis project Ga0007813, IMG submission 71194) | Freshwater microbial communities from Crystal Bog, Wisconsin, USA - CBE29Jun09 | ecosystem: Environmental > Aquatic > Freshwater > Lake | place: Crystal Bog, Wisconsin, USA | collected... | reverse complement strand
TCTCGAAAAGACTGACTATGTCGCCGCCGTCGCCGGGGCTCGTCAATAATCAACTCACCGCTCTTAGTGTCCACGTGTCCACGTCGTAAGTGGACACGTGTCCACTTAAACCTGGCGGCAGTGTCCGATCTCAGGCATACAACGCGGTAGATGAGTTCGCCGGACGCTTACTTTGGTTCATCGACGGCGACTGGACACAGTGCATTCGGCACCGGATTTGGTTTAGCCGGTAACGTGTTTATCAAATCTGCCACCGGCACCGCGATTTATGTGACCGAAGAGTGAAGCGAATTAAATTCGAGCCCGCACATCTGTCCGCGATTAAAATCTGTTAGGTGAAGGGACGCGCCAACGGAACGTGCTTGGCTGGTAATCTCCCCACAAAAGTGGGTGCCTGCGAGTCGGAATTTTCCAACTGCGGAGTTCCACTTGGCGAAGTTGATATGTAGGGACAGGCAGATCCTGGCGGCGCTGACGCCGGCGTAATCTAGGGTGGCGTTACCTCACTCACAGAACCGCACTAGCCGGTTGGCCACCCGGACCATGGCGAGCGGGTCGCCTTCGGCCGATGTGTCACCCGACGGGTTGTGGGCAATCCGCACGCCGGTGAGCCCCCCCGGGAATAACCCTACTAAATTTTCGCCCCAACCCTCCATCTGCGGGATGTAGAGATGACAGCCCTCGGTCGCGTCATAGCGCATCTCCCAGAACGCATTGAAATAGGTCGTCTCACCGGCCGGTGTGTGCACGCCGGTCGGTAGTCCCCGCGGCGCCGTGCCGGCTCGAAGTTCGTCAATGCGCGGCGCGTACAGTAGCTGTCGGCCATGGTGCTGGCCGCGCGCGTGGTAAAGCCGCGCGACTTTGACGAGGTCATCGAGGGTCGCGTAGTAACCGTACGCGGTCATCGCCAACCCGCGGCTGCCGTCCGGTTCGATCGTGTGGTTGATCGGTGCGTGGTGGATCCCGATCGGGCGATAGACCTCGCGCTCCAGCATCGACCACAGGTCGGCCGAAGGGCCCTCCTTGCTCTTCAGGAACCGGTCCATCGCTTCGCCGAGGAGGAACATGTCCTGGTCGCGATAACGGGTGACCTCACCGGAGCGCCACGGGTAGACCTTGGCGATACGAATGAGCGCTGAGAGCTTGTCGGCGCGGGAGGGTGCGTCGGCCCATTCGTTATAGGTCTCGTCGATGTAGCCGTCGCTCGCGTCGTTGGGTTCGCGCACGGGGCTGCCATTGCCCAGACCGGTCGCCATGTTGATGCAGTCGTCGAAGCGCACGCTCTCCCATGCCTTCACGGCCGCCACCTCAGGGACGTAGTCGCGGATCTTGAGCGTGAACACTGACGGTCCGTACTTTTGCGCGAGGTGCAGCAGCGCGACCTCATTGGCAAAGGCCTTGGTCACCGACCAGATCCCGAAGCGCGTCCGTTCGCACCAGGGCAGCGGACCGGCCGCGCTCGTGCAGTCGCGTCGATAGAAAACGCCGTGATAGTCGAGTCCGGTAACGACCGTCTCGCGGGCGGCAAGCCCATCGGCGAACCCAGCGAGTGTCGCCGCGCCAACCTGCCGCTCGAGGTCGGACCAGGGCTTGATGACGATGGCATCACGGCGTACCGCCCGATGCTCGCGGGCGAGCGCCCCGAAGTCGATGTTCCTTGCCGCCTCGACGTGCGCCGGGGCAACACCGGCCGCCGTGAAGTAGGTTTCGATGTGCGCCGGCGTCGTCTGCTGGACGATCTGGTAGCGCACGGCCGAGACACGCTTGCCCCGATAGAGGAAGGTCGCAATGCCGTGGTGCGTCTCGCCCTCCTGCATGTGGACGAGCGAGAACGGGAACGCGGCGCGTGACCAACCGTGATCGCGAGGATCCAACCACACCTGCCCGGGCTGGACGATGACGTCCCAGTAGCTGCGCCCACCCGGCAGTGAGCCGACCCGGATGACCTCCTCGGTCGTGGGCACGAGATCGCCGTCGACCGTCGTGAACGTGAGGGTCACTCCGGGGAAGAACTGCGGATCCTTACCGAGCACCGTGTGCGGGCCAAGGTCCGCCGGCCGGGTCGTCATGACATGCTCATCAAGCCTCAGCGCCCCCTGAAACCGCTCGTGCGCTCGCCGCGGGTGTGCGCTCGGGAGGAACGACGCGTTGTCGATCAGCCCTGACGGTGGCGTGCCCTCGAGCAATGCCGCCATCGGTATAGGCGCGGCAACCGAGGGTGCCGTGGCCGCGGCGAAAACAAGCGCGAGGCAGAGGAGTCGGTGGCAGGATGCGAGGCGCATGGACGAGTCCTTGTGGTGAGGGTGGCACCGGCTGCGCGGAGCAACGGGGTGCGTCGGACAGCGATGATAGCGGACGATGTTGAGGTTACCGAGGCGCATGATTCGGACGCTCTGGAGACCTCAGCGCGGACCCGAGCCCGTTTGGAGTGCATCCGACCAGACACTACACCCACGCAAAAGCCACCGAGCAGCCGAACTCAGATTCCGGCTTCACGCAATGCTATCCGCTACACGAAATCTGGCTGACATCGCTATTACCGCGAATTATCTGACCGAAGAGTAAATCGGTGACTTGCGTGCGGGAACGTAGTGCTCTCAAATCGTCTTGCGGAAGTAGCCGGCCGTGATTCCGTCGCGCGGCCGGGCATGAACGGCCGATGTCGGCGTATAGCCGGTCAAACGGTTTACATTCAGTCGGCCGAATCATCGGTACTGTATGGTTAAGGGGAATAGAAACGCTGGAGTAATCGCCTGCAAGCTGTAGGCAGCCGCGATCGTTCCCGTAGTCGACGTGCAAGCGAATCCGCCGGCAGAATAACTGCCCACGGCGTAACTCTGGTAACTCACACCGGACACGGGCGTTTGTCCCGGCACAATCACGTAATGGGTTGCCGCGGTCGCGGATCCCATCGCTGTGTTGATCCAAAGATTGAAGAGAGCGATCGGAACGTCGGCGTATGGCCGTCCAGAGCAATTTGCCTGCGTCCAAAAAATGGTCGCCCGCGCGACATCAATTGATGCTGGTCGCAGCGTGGCAGGGTTTGAATTGCCGTAATTTGGGGCGTTGTCGGAAGGGCCGGACGCGAGGCGCAGCGTCGGATTTCCGGCAGGCGGTACCGGAAACAGAGGCAGTGCGTACAGACCGGCCGTTGCGTCGCTCATCACCGTATACATGTAAGTGTTGTAACTGCCGCAGTAAATCGGCCCACATCCCGTGGTCGAGTAGAGCGGTCCGACGTAATTTCCTCCGGCATCCACGACGACCAGAGCAGGATTGGCCACTGCTACCGGACCCGTCGGTCCCGTCGGTCCCGTCGGACCAGGAGATCCGTCAGCACCCGCCGGTCCGGTGGGGCCAAGATCGCCCGCCGGGCCTATTGATCCCAATGGCCCCGGAGGTCCCATCAATCCATCTTGCCCCACCGCGCCCGAAGGGCCAACGGGACCTGGCAGACCGTCGTTACCTTGGGGCCCCGTTGGACCAGGCACCGTACTGTCGGCACCTTTTGCGGCCAGAACGGCCCAATTCAGACCAAAATTCGATTGGACGTCGTTCGCAGGTACGATCGCGGAATTAGATTGGATGGCGATATAGGCGCTACCGGAAAAAACGACAACATCACCCGCCTTAAACGGAATCGCAGCATCCCAATTGCCCTGAAAGGTAAAACCTGACCCGGTCGCACCCGTTGATCCAGTGGATCCAGTTGCACCCGGAATACCTTGCGGACCGGTAGCCCCTACAGGGCCCTGAGTGCCGTTGATTCCGTTGATTCCGTTGATTCCGTTGATGCCATTTATACCGGGTGCCCCGGGTACACCCTGGAGTCCCTGGGGACCCGCAACACCCTGGAGGCCTTGAACACCTTGCACACCCTGCAAACCGGTGGAACCGGCCGGCCCTGTTGCCCCGACCGCCCCTGTCGGACCAGTTGCGCCTTGGGGAATGGTGAAATTAAGCTTAGCGGTGGTGCTCGTTCCCGCGTTAGTGACTGACGCACTTGAAGCGGCTGCGCCGGTCGTCGTAGTCCCAATCGTAACGGTAGCTGAACCAGCGGCACCCGTTGCACCGGTAGCCCCAGTAGCGCCTTTTGGGCCAGCTGCGCCTGTAGTACCTGTCGCTCCCGTCGCACCTTTAGCGCCCGCACTACCAGCCGGACCGGTTGCGCCTGTTGGGCCTGTGGGTCCAGTTGGACCCTTGTCCAAACTCTCGACGTGTAGAGAGAACGTTGTTGGTCCCAACGTTCCCGCAGTCAGAGAAAGTGTGTAATCGCCGTCAGGAGGCGCAACAGCGAAGGTGGCAGTAAGGCTTCCTGCAGTCGCCGCAGACACTGTTAAATTGGAGCCGTTGACGGCAACCGTTGGCGACGTGGTACACGCACCGGTAGTGTTCGAACAAAACCCACTACCCGCAATGATTAACGCAGTGGGCGTCCCTTGTGATGAATACGTCGTGAGTATTGAGGTAATAGCCGGAGCGGCCTGTGCACCCGATGCCGCCAACCCCAATGCCGCGGCAACGGGGAGCCGAATCGTCCGTGAAGTCTGGCGCATGAAAGCTGTTCCTTAGCGAAATTCGTTAGATTTTGGTCGATGGACTGGGACTATTTCTTCTTAACGGGCGTCAATAGATAGACATTCGACAGCGCATCCACGACCAGTATCTGTCCGGAGTTGTTCATCGAAATTGCATACTGAAGATAGTTGCCGGGCGCGAGCGCGACATCTTGATTCAGGTCATGCATCGCTCCGCCGTGAGGTGCCGTAACGAAAGCGTGTGCCTCGACATTGCCGGCTATCTGTGAAGAACCCGTAATTGAGCCATTTCTATCAATCCAGTAAGGCCAGGTTGTGGTTCCGCCTAAAGACGGAACAATTCGCATGTTCTGGCCATTCGGATCAGCATAGAACGTCCACCGTCCTGCGGAAGCCCAACTGTCCCCTAGCAACTGAAGTCCCCCTGCAATTTCTCCAGCGTTATTCATCGCCGTGGGGATGCTCATGTACCCAGGAACGGAACCGATCTTAGTGACGCTACCGTTAGGCTCAATTCGAAGGCTATCGGCATTCGTCAATGGATTACCTGCCAATACTTCCGTGACCGCAATCTGACCGCTGTCGTTGATTGCGGCAGCCCACGTCTGCAGTCCTAACGAAGACAGCAGCTCGATAGGCACCTGCGTACCAACAGGCAGCGAAAAAGCTCGTTCAAATAACGTGGTACCGTTTCGCGAACGGCCAACTGCCGCGCCATAGACATTCAAACCGGTAATTGTGGCAGTCGTGTCAGAGCCCAAAGCTGGTAGGGCGTGAATCTGGGTAGCATTCGGGCCGGATAGGAAAGCACATTGACCGGAGTAGCCATCAGCGACCGTGACGCCTGGCACTTCACAGCGCCCACCGATCATTCCGCTGTCATTAATAGAATGTATCAGGCTGTTCGTAGCGCCCAATCCACCGATATCAGCAATACCCACACCATTAGGCCCCGTCAGAAATCCGTGATAGGTCCCATCACTCAAAAAGTAATATCCCGCGATTTGGCCTAGATTGTTGAGTGCGGTCGGTGCAACCAATCCATCAGGACTTGGCAAGAAAGTGATTTTGTATTTTGTAGAGGATGCAATCGGAGCGACAACCGGCTTAACCGGCCCGATCGGTATCGCCATACTCGCCGACTGAGCAGGAGCGAAAGACTTGTTCCCCAATTGAGAAACAGCGATGGAGCAGACCCCCATTTGTAAGCCTGTGACGAAAGGCGCCTTAACCGAGCAAACGGCAGGAGTCTGACTGCTGAATATCACAGGGAGACCAGAGCTCGCAGAAGCGAATAACGGCCCCACTCCACCGACAGAAACCAACGGGACAGGGCCTAATGAAATCGACTGAGGAGACCCTTTGGAGGGTGCCGTTGCACCATTGCTAGGGAATGCAAGACCAAGGGTGGCTACCAATCCCAAAGCAGCGGCAACGGCGACCCGAATCGTCCGTGAAGTCTGGCGCATGAATGGTCCTACTGAAGACTGACGGACATCGTTAGGGATCCAACATTATCCCCGGGCGACCCCTTCCCGGACCGTCTTGCCACTTTGAGAGACCAGATTGAGGCGCGCCGCATCGATGCCGTGCGTGAGCGCGGTGCTGCCGAGCATCACGCCCTCTTCGTTCGAGAACACGATGACCTCGAGGGGGTGACGCAGCGTCACCCCACGCTCCTTGAGCACCTGTGCCACTTCGATCGCCGCCAACGACCCGACATCCCCGTCGTAGTTGCCACCCTCGGGCACGGAATCGATATGGGAACCGATCACGAGGGGCCGCAAACCCGGCTCTGTTCCCTCGCGGCGCCGGACCAAATTGCCGGCCGCATCCACCTGCACCGACAAACCAGCCTCGCGCATCAGACCGAGCACGTAGGCGCGGCCCGCCACGTCGGCGTCGCTGTAGGCGACGCGACTCACGCCCCCTTGGGGGTTCTTGCCGAACTGCGCGAGGGCCTGTAGGTGGGCGTCGATGCGAGCGCCCTGTACCCGAACCGGCGGGGTCTCAGCCGTGGCCGTGGCCGCGGCCAACACCAACACACTCAACCACCGACCAGTCGCCATGGGCCCACCTCGCACAGAACGTAATGTCCGGGCCCGATGCATCAGGGCCGGATTCGCCTCCGAGGGTACAGGAACCGGTTGTACGCGGCGACCCGACGACGCCGTTCGACATCCACGCAAATGACGAGGTGATTTTTGCGCCGCAACGGCACTCGAAGACCGTCCCTGATGTCAGCCGGGGATACGGGGTAGCGGCACTCGAGGAGCGACGCTACCCCAGGACAGGATCAGGGCGAAAACCCGGAACGCCGATCAGTTCACGATCCGCTCACCATTGGCGTAGCGCCCATGGAAGCGGAACCAGTCCTCCGCCGTCAGCGCGTCTAGCACCACCTTGCGAAATTCCTCTGGCTCGCCACGCGGACCTTTCTCCCGTTCGTAGTAGAGGAACATGTGGTGCAGATCCTTGAAGAGCAACTTTCGAAGAAACAACGGCATCGCGAGTTTGGCCTTGACCGGCACACCACTCACCTTTTCCAGTGCCGCAGCCACCGCCTCGAGATCCCCCTTCCAACCGATCACGTCGAGGGACTTGCCAACCCAGGTCTCCGGATTCTGGAACATGACGGCAGCCGCCCTGCCGATGTCGTAGGTCGCGCAGTACTTACACTCGAGTGTGCTCATGGACTTGACTGCGCCCTTCTTCAGAGGATTCCAATTCGCTGGATCGTCGAAATTTTCGAAGAATGCGCAAGGGCGAAGGATCGAATAGCGTATCCCGGAACGCTTCACGTAGTCCTCGAGCGCCACCTTGGCCTTGAGATGGGCGACATGCTCATCGAAGAATTCCGCGTCGGCGACACTCATGAAGATCAAGTGATCGACTCCCGCCGCCCTCGCCGCGTCGATGGCATCCTTTCCTTGCTGGATCTCAACCGCGGCTTTCGACTTCGCAGCACCGAAAAAGTCGGTGATGACGAATACCTTGCGCGCCCCGCTTTGCGCAAAGGCCCGATCGAGGTCCGCGCGCACCGTGTAGTTGCACACCACCGGATTGACCCCTATTTTTTGAAGTGAATTCTGCGCGGACCGTGTCGTTCCGAACACGTCGAAGCCTGCCTCCTTGAGCGCGCGACAGACGTTTCGACCCACCTTGCCGGTCGCATTCAGTACCAAGACCTTTGCACTATTCATTGAACCCTCTCCAAACATGGGTAACGATCACTACCTACCGGCATCCCAGCACGGCAGACACAACACTTTGAACATCGACTCACATGCGCACATCGGCCTGCCCTTTGAGGGCCAGCATGGCGCGCGTCTCTGCGGGGCTTGCAACGATCAGCCCTAATTCCTCGATGATTCTTCGAATCTTCGTGACCTGCTCGGCATTGGACTCAGCCAGTTGTCCGCGACCGATGTAGAGCGAGTCTTCCAGCCCGACCCGGACGTTCCCGCCGAGCATCGCGCCTTGCGTCGCCAGCGCCATCTGGCTACGGCCGGCTGCCAGCACCGACCAGACATAGTCACGGCCGAAGAGTCGGTCGGCCGTCCTACGCATGAAGGACACGTTGTCAGGATCCGCCCCTATGCCGCCCAGAATTCCGAAAACGCTCTGGATCCAGAACGGTGGCTTTACCAGTCCCTTGTCCACGAAGTAGGCAAGATTGTAGAGATGCCCGATGTCGTAGCATTCGTGCTCGAAACGGGTGCCGAAGTCCGTCATGAGACGGTAGATGCGCTCGATGTCACGAAAGGTGTTGCGGAAGATGAAGGCTTCGCTGTCCTCGACGTACTGGCGCTCCCATGGAAACTTCCATTCCTGGATTCGATCCTTCATGCCGTGGAAGGCGAAGTTGATGGATCCCATATTGAGCGAGCACATCTCCGGCCGGAACCGAAGAGCCGCCGCCAGACGTTCCTCCACGGACATGCTGGGTGCGCCACCGGTCGTCAGGTTCATCACTGCGTCGGTCGCCGCATGGATCTGCGGCAAAAATCTCGCAAAGACATCGGGATTGCCGGTCGGCGAGCCATCGACCGGATTGCGCGCATGCAAGTGCAGGATCGACGCTCCGGCATTCGCGGCCGCTATCGCCTGCGCCGCAATATCCTCCGGGGTGTAGGGCAGCGCTGCGGACATCGACGGCGTGTGGATTCCGCCGGTCACCGCACAGGTGATGATGACCCGATTCGTGATGGGAGTCATGAGAGGTGCACGCTCAAGCACTCACGGCATCAATTTCATGGTTGACGACAAAGTCTGCCGGCAATGCAGGACCCCAACTGGCGAGGCTGTCGGCAAGGTCGTAGTTGGTCGGCGTCCACAACGCGTAGTCGTCGATGTAGTCGATATCGGCGTAATACTCGAACCAAGAGCCCCAGGGGTCCTGAATGTAGTGGAAGAAGTTCGAGCCGACCGTGTGCCGACCGAAGCCCCAATCGCCTCTCGCACTTTTCTCGGCCAACGCTCGACCACCACGACCCACCTCGTCGGGATCGGCAACCTGAAAGCTGGCATGGTGAAAGCCAATCCCAGGCGATTTGGCCAGCGCGATCACATGGTGATCGCTATTCTTTCTCGCGCAGCAAAACGCGATCACATCTTGAGCCCGGTCGGCGAGTCCCATACCGAGGGCGTCCACGAGGAATTCAACGCTGCGCGGCACGTCGGGGGTGAACAACAGAACGTGGCCGAGTCGCAACGGTCGGGCCGGCGGATATTGAGCCGCAGGCAGTATCGCCGAACGTCGGGTCCTCACGACGCGCCCCGGACCGTTGATCTCAAAGGGCGGTGCGGCCGCTAACGGCGGATCGGGTGGGCGATCCACCAACTGGATCACCATCCCATGGGGATCACGCAGCCATAGGCCCGAATTCTCGATGCCCGTCGGTGCGGCGATGACCGTACCGCCCGCCGCCGGCACCCGCTTCGCGATCTCGTCGAGGTGGTCCGCCCGCAGGGTGATGTGGTGGAGGCGCTTCTTCGGCGCTCCCCCGATCAGAACAATCGAATCCCGGTCCTGGCCAGCGCAACGAAAGCGTGCGCTAGAGCCGTCGGTCGTGCCCTCAAGCCCTGCATGGCCGTAGAACGTGAGCCCGTCTTCAAGACTGGGAACCTCTAGCGTCACGGACAAGACGTTTAGTACAGGCATAAGACTTCCTCGCAGATAGGGCTGAGACCGCCGGGCTCGCCATTGATTGATGTATTGAAATCAGAGCGCTGGTCGAATCACCCGATTCTCGATCGCGCCGATACCATCGATTTCACAGCGGACCACATCGCCTGCGCGCAGGAACTGCGGCGGTTGCATGCCAACGCCCACGCCCTCCGGTGTTCCGGTGGCGATCAAGTCACCCGCTTCGAGCGTGAAGGCAGTCGACAGATAGGCGATCTGTTGCCAGACGTTGAAGATCAACTGGCTCGTGTCGCTGTTCTGCCTGATCTCGCCATTGACATAGCAGCGCAGCTTGAGCGCATGAGGATCCGGAATTTCGTCCGCCGTGACGATCCACGGACCGATAGGGCCGTGCGTGTCGAAGGACTTTCCGACCGTGAACGTCGGTGAGTGGAACTGCCAGTCACGGGCCGACACGTCGTTGGCGACCACATATCCGAACACGTGGGACGGGGCATCGGACTCCGTGACTCTCTTGGCCGGCGCTCCGATGACCACGCCGAGCTCCACCTCGTAATCCAACTTTTCGGTAACCCCCGGGTCGATGTCGTCGTAGGGACCCGACAGGCAGCTGGTCTGCTTGTTGAACCACAGTTGCTGCTTCGGCGCAGGCACGCCGAGCCGCTCTGCCTCCTGCAAATGCTTCTGGTAGTTCATGCCGATGGCGAGATACTTTCCCGGCCGCTCCAGGGGCGACAGCAGCCGCACCTCGGTCAACGCCAGCGAAGTTGCGGTTGTCGACACAAAGCGATCTATCACCCGAAGCGCGTCGGCGCCTCCCTCGATGATCGACTGCATGCTCGGAAATTCAGAGCTCAGATCAGCGAGTTCGACGATCCGTTCGTCCTTGATGACACCGAGACGCGGGGCACCGTGCGAATCGAATCTAAGTAACCTCATCTATTCTCTCCTCAACGATCGCTTCAACCACTTCGATGCGCTGTTCACCCCAGCGAGCCACCCGACGGAACAGTTGTTTTCCTGCGCAACGCGGACACCGACGGCGTCTGCCTCGCGCATGAGGCTCACCACTTTTCGGCGAAAGGCCTCGCCTCCACTTCGAACGACCACGCTGACCTCGGTTGTCGCGTCAGCCATGCGGCGGTCTCGGCAACGTCGTTAGGTGAGACGAAAAATGCATCTGGCTTGTCGGGCATGCGGGCACGCGTGGCCGGAAGATCGACGACACCGTCGACGACGATCAGGGCGACGTGGATGCCCAAGGGCCCTAGGTGTTTGGCCATCGATTCTGCAAGGGCGCGCTGTGCCGCCTTGGCGGGAGCGAAGATCGCTGTTCCCGCCGCGCCACGGCGAGACGCCGTCGCACCCGTAATCACGATCGCCCCTGCGCCGGCGAGTTTCATCGCCGGTATCACCGCTTGGCTGGCAAGAAATAGTCCCAACGTGTTGATGCGCCAGGACGTCTCGAGGTCGGCTGCCGTCACCGACTCAATCGTGCCCCAGACGCCTGATCCGGCGTTGTAGACCAGCACGTCGATCGCACCGAGATCGGCGGCGATCTGTGCGAAGGTTTTCGTCACCGCCTGTTCGTCCGTGATGTCACATTGATAGGCGCAGCTACGTTCCCCGAGTTCGTCGGCCAGCGACCGTGTCGCCTCGGCGCTTCGCGCGATGAGGGCGACCACGTAGCCGGATTGATGAAAGCGCCGCGCATAGGCGGCGCCGAGTCCCGGACCGACCCCCACAACCGCGCAAATACGGCGAGTCGCCGTGATCGGCAATCCTTCCGTCTCGCGATCGTCGGCACGTCTGTCTGTTGTCGCAGTCACGCCAGCCGCCCTTGGTGCTTCAACTGCAGACCGATGTCCGCGATATGGCGCAGACCTGAGGCGAGCGCGGACTCGCTGGTATGCACTGAGTGTGGCCCGAGGACCAGGGGATGCTCGTGCCGTGCGGCTGATCCGACCAACACCCGGCACGGTGTCGAGGCACAGAATTCGAGGACCCCTGAGTCACCTCCGAACACCGCCAACTCGTCGCTCAGCGACTCTCCGTTGACCGCAATCACACCGCGTTGGACAAAAGCCCAGGCGACCTCGTGTGTTGCCGGCGGCGCGTACTCCCAGACCTCCCCGGCATTCAGGTTCACCACGAAGCAATTGGCGTCCAGCGATGTGGTGATCGGACTGCGAGCATCACCATGGCTGCCCAGCAGCACGACGACCGGGCCGACCTTCGGGATGTGCTCGGCGGCGATGAACTGCGCGCACGCCGCATCGCTCTCGTGAGCCGGCGGAAGCGCAAACCACAGCTGGAATCCCTGCACAGGACCACCGCCGAGCGGGCGAGCCCGGTGCCACAGCCCGCTACCGGCCACCACCCACTCGACACCGCCTTGGCGGACAACATCGATCTGGCCTGACGAATCCTCGTGCTCGATATCGAAGGTCAGTGGGTGCGTCAGCGTCGCGATCCCGGAGTGGGGATGAAAGCCAAATCCAGGCCCGCTGGGTGCGTTGACATAGTCGAGGAAGACGAATGGCTTGACCATTTCACCGATATCACCGGGACTGATGAGCCGGGTGATCGGACCGTGCCGATGGCCTTGAGAGCGCAGTATCAGCGGCCGCTTTTCGACAGCAGTGGTCATGGCAGGCCTCTCATTGTGTGGCGCGATTAGGTTGCTTCATCGGTGCGCCGTATACCCGCCCTTGCAGGTCCAGCCGCCATCAACCGGGATGTTGACGCCCGTCATGAAGGTCGACTCGTCGGAGGCCAGGAACAGGCCCAGATACGCGACGTCCAGCGGTCGTCCGGTACGGGCGAGCAGCGGCCAGCCGTCGAAATGATGGCGAAACTCCGCGCTGCCCTCGTAGAAACCCTGCGTGGCCGGCGTCACGATCGGCCCAGGCGAGATCGCATTGACGCGAATCCAGTGCGGCGCGCCTTCCAGCGCCAACTGCCGCGTAAAGCCGATGACGCCCGACTTGCCCGCCGCGTGCGCTGCAGCGCCGAGGAACTCGGAGCCCCGCATGCCGGAGCCGGACGCGATATTGATGATCGATCCGCCGCCGCGGGCGATCAGGTGCGGCCACGCTGCCTTGGTGGGGATGAATACTACGTCGAGCTCCCAGTGCAAGGTCTCCTGCCACTGCTGCAGCGTCATCTCGGCGAACGGCACCATGTGGACGCCGGCGCCGTTGTTGTAGAGCACGTCGATGCCACCGTGCCGGGCGACAGCGTCGTCCATCCAGCGTTGCACCCCGACCGGATCCGCCGCATCGACCGCCGAGGCATGCACCGCCAGGCGCTCCTGCTGAGCCAGGGCCAGCGTTGCTTCCATGCCCTTCGCATTGATGTCGCTTGCGACCACTACCGCGCCAGCACGCGCAAACAACAGGGCCACGGCCTGTCCCTGGCCGCTACCGGCGCCAGTGACCAGCACGACCTTGCCGGCCAGTCGATTCCCGACCGGTCCCTTGCTGTACCTTTCTTCCGGATTCACCATGCGCCTTCCTCTTCCTTGCATTCCGGTATACGGAACGGCTACACCGCAACGGGCTGACGTTCCTTCTCGATGAGCGACTCAATTACGCGCCGTCCCTTGACGGCCGCGCTATCGGCACGGACCAGTATCTCGCTGAGTGTTCCGCCGGAACGTTGAATCATCTCTTCGATGAGGCGAGCGGCGGTCACGTCCTCTTCGAGGGCGCGTTTCACCATGTCACTGGAGCGAAACGCCTCCGAAAGCGAGGGTTCGCCAAGACTAAAATTCTGTCCTTCGCCTTGGAAGTAATGCGTCGAATGCAGCGTCGCCGGAGTTACGGCATGGATGTGCAGAATGGTGCCCAAGAGCTTACTGCCGGCGCTATCCGTACCGATGCTCCAGGTCTGGTCGTAGAAGATGTGCAGGCTGGGCGCATAGAACCGGCTGCGATAGGTACGCCTCACACGACCTTCGTACCCGAACAGCTGCGAGAGAAACGGGGGGCATTGGATATCGGGCTGATTGAACTCGCACTCCACCCAATCCGGACCGCTCTGAATTTTCGGAATCTGAATGGCCCCGCCATCATCGCCGCCGAACGAATGACGGTGCAAGAATGGCACGTGATTCCCGTCCAGGAGGTTATCGTGCATCAGCATATAGCGCCCTGGAACGTGCCAATAGTTCCCGCCGGCGTTCTGATAAGCGGGATCGGTCAATGAAATTTCACGGTGATTCGGAATAAGACTCGGGTCGGCAAGACCGGGATCTCCGGCCCAAACCCAGACCCATATCCAATCCTCGAAGACCGGATAGGATCTCAGCCGGCAGCTGGCCGGAATGGCTTCCTGTGTCGGGATGCGCGAGCAGGAGCCGTCAGCGCGAAACGTCAGCCCGTGATAGCCGCACTCGATGTCATCTCCGACCAGCGAGGATTCTCCCAGGGGAAACCCCCGATGCGGGCAACGTCCCGCCAAGGCGACCGCCTCACCCCGTTCCGTCCGGTAGAAGACCAGCGGCTCATTGAGTATCCAACGCTCCATCGGCTTGCGGGTGATCTCTGACGACCAAGCCGCCACGTACCACTGGTTTCTCGGCGCGTAGTAGTCTTCCTTCAACGGATGCACATGCTTCTCCTAGGGTTAGTTGGCAAGGAAGCCGCCATCGACAGCCATGGCTTCACCGTTCACGAATGACGCACCGTCGGAAAGCAGCCATTTGGCCGCCTCGCCAATCTCCGCGGGCTCCGCGAACCGATGCATTGCGTGACGGAACTTGAGCTGGTTGAAGAACGCCGCGAGATTCGGATCCTCACTGAGTCGTGCAATCAACGGCGTGCGGGTAATGCCCGGCAGGATGGCGTTGACGCGGATGCCCCGGGCACCGAACTCGATCGCTGCGGCCCGCGTGACGCCAAGGACGCCATGCTTGGCGGCGATGTATTCGCAAGCATTGGGTATGGCTAACTTTCCAAGGCCAGAGGAGGTGTTGACGATCGAACCCCCACCACTGCGCAACATGGCTGGAACCTGGTGTTTGATGCACAAGAACACCCCGGTCAGGTCGATCCGGATGCAGCGTTCCCACTGCTCCAACGTCAGATCTGTCAGGGCGGTGTTTTGTTGCTCCACACCTGCGTTGTTGAAGGCGCCGTCGAGACGACCGTAGGTGGCGACCGTCTTTTCGACCAGATGCCTTACCGAGTCCTCGGAACTCACGTCCGCTGCGATGACGGTCGCCTCAGCGCCAAGCGCGCGCACACTCTCCAGCGTCGACGCTGCGATCGCCTCGGAAATATCGCTGATCACAAGGCGAGCACCCGCGGCCGCGAAGATGGCCGAGCTCGCCGCGCCGATCCCGCCGCCGGCACCGGTGACGATCACGACTTTGTCTTTTAACGTGCTATCCATGATGTTCGTCCCTTCGACCATCGGCCTCACGCGGATCGACTCTCGTCTCCACGGACAACCCCGGCTTGATGTTTGCGAATAAAGAAATGGGGATCCGGCACCACGGCGTCGGTGCCCTGAGTAAAGAGCGGTGCCACGTCGAAGTACACGCTGGATCGATGAATCAAGCCGTCCTCGCGACGCTCGATCACCGTGACGACCGGGATGGCAATTCTCCGGCCGTCTTTCAGATGATAGGTACACACACCCTCACCCATGGCGACGTCGGCATTGCCGACAACCGGGTTCCAGGCGTGACTCAGCCCTTCGAAATTCTGGAAGAAATGTCCGAGGCTCGCGAGGAGCTCGGCCTTTCCTTGAGTGACGGGCATATTCCCGAATCGGGAGACGATATCGTCGGCATACCAACGAGAAAATCGTTCCAGCTGCCCACTGTCGACATCACGGTAGTACTCTTCCCACCATTGCATGGCGCTTCTACTCCGATTGGATACGTGGTTGCGTCTCGCCTCAGCGAGCCTTGATGAAAAACGCCGGCTCAGTCACCTGATCGCCTGACCCTGGCGGCGCGTAGAGCGGACCAAAATCAAGATAGGCGCCCAGTCTGCTGATGCGCCCGTTCTGCATTTCGAGGATGGTGACGCCGGGTATCGTCACCGCACGGCCATCGTGCAGGGTGAAGGTGACCGCAGCTTCACCGGACGTGTAGTTTCCCCTCGAGACCACCTCACCATGCTGATGGCGCAGCGACTTGAATCCTTTCCAGAACCCTTCGATAGCCGCGAGCGCGATCGTTTTGCCTCGGATGACGGGCTGATTGCCGAAGCGGACGACGATGTCGTCGTTCATCCACGGCGCCAACCGCTCGATGTTCATCGTGTCGACATCATTGAAATAGTCGTAGTACCACTGAGTGTCGGGCTGGGCATTCACGGTGTCGTCTCCAGGTTTCAGATGCGGTGGAACACAGAGCTGACGCCTAGTAGGCGCCCTTCGGTTCGAGGCCCAGTTGGTGCTGCCCGTATAGGCCGCCCACCACAGGCCATGAGAAGGTGATGTGGCGGGACGCGACGTTGACGTCGCGCCAAGCACGCTGGACGGGGTTAGAGAGCATCGCGGCATTCGCACCGAGCGCTTCGAAGACACCGGTCACGGCCTGCGCCGCGAGCTTCGTGGCGTAGGCATGGTCCCGACGGTTTCGAATGCGTTGGTCGACCGACGGCAGTTCTCCCCTCGCAAGTCCCGCCTCGAGTTCTGCCGCATCCCGAAGCAACAATGTGGTGGCGGCATCAACCGCGGCGGCGCTTTCCGAGAGCGCCAACTGGATGTGGGGCAGTCCACTCAGAGCAAGCGGTGGCCCGCCGATCTGCGTGCCTGCACGGGCACGCGCGATCTCCGTGAAGTCTTGCACGCCACCGAGCGCCATTCCCACCACGATAGACGACAGCGAGAACGGAGCCGACCCGGCGAACGTCAGCCGGTAAATCGGATTGGAATTGACCTTCGAACCCGGGGCGTTGGTCGAATTGATCACGGGCAGAGGCAGGACTCGATGCTGGGGCACGAACACAGGGCTGTCGACGACGACCGTCTTGCTGCCCGTGCCGGCGAGACCGGCTGAAAACCACGTATCCTGAATCGTCGCATCCGAACTCGGGATCACAAACCAACAAGGCATCGGCGCACCGGCACCATCCTCGGGAGGAACCATGGCACCGACGATGTACCAGGAGGCGTTATCGCAGTTGCTGGCCCAAGCCCACGCTCCCGATAGATGGAAGCCGCCGGCGACCCGCTGACATTTACCGGATGGCAGGTAGGACCCTGCGATGACCGCGCCGGGATCGGCCCACACTTCCTGCTGGGTCTCGAGCGGAAATAGCGCGACGATCCAGTTGTGGATCAGCGCCTGTCCTGCACACCAGGCAGTGCTCGGGCAAGCGGCCCCTACGATCAAGTTGATCCGAATCATGTCGGCAATGCCGAACTCGAGGCCGCCGAATTGACGCGGCTGCAACGTCCGGAACATACCCGCCGCTCGCAGCGCTTCCATGCTTTCCGGGGAGACGCGACGATCACGGTCTGTTTGCTCGGCACGCGCTTTCAGCATCGGTGCGACGTCGGCAATTCGCTGCAGCAATTCCTCACGCGAAATATCGTTCGGTGACGGGCTGCGTGTAGACGCTAAAACATTCGGATCGGTATTCGTCATTTGATTCTCGCCAACCTGGGACTCTCTACGGACCGGGTCTTCCTAGGGATGGCTAGGCTCGCGCCTCGACCCATGACTTGATGACCTCAGGAGCGGCATCTACGAGGGTTTGCGGATCGACGATGATGTGTTGCGCCGCGACCGTGATGTCACGCAGCAATCGGCCAAGGACGCTCGGATTTCGAATCGAGGCCGATGCACCTGCCCCGAAGGCGAACAAGACAACCTCTTTCGCTACCTGATGTCCCCACGTGGCCGCCTGACGGATGCGCGCCATCTCCACCGCGGATACTGGATTGCCATTGCGTGCGGTTTCCTCAGCGGCGCTATAGACCTGGTGGACGAGTGCGCGGGCCGCCTGGTAGAGCGCCTCATGGCGCATGAATTCAAGGCGGAACACCGAGTTGTCGGCAATCATTTCGGAAGAGCCGAGCCGCTTACGCTTGCTCGCCAGGCCGGCAATTTCCTGCAGGGCGCGGCGCGCGATACCAAGTACGACTGCCGTATGTCCACCGGTCGCATAGGCGTACGTCCCCATCTTCGCGATGGCGCCACCACGATGTGCGTCAGTAAAGTACTGATTGAAGGTCCAATCCTGTGGAACGACCTGTTCGGAGATCTCGAAGTCGTAGCTGCCTGTTCCCTGCAGACCGGTCACGTCCCAGTTGCCGTGTAGACGAACCTCGCTGCGTGGAACGAACGCGCCGACGACCTTCGGCATACCGTTCGGGAGCATCTGCGGAGCATTGCCGTCCATCACCATCAGGCCACCGCTCACCCAATCGGCATGAGCGATACCGCTGCCAAAGCCGAATCGACCTCCCACCTTGTACTTGTCATCCGTCGGCAATGCTCGACCGGTCGGCGCGAACGCGAGGGACATCACCGGAAGACGGGAACCGCCGAACATCCGTGCGACATGCGCATCCGAGCATTGCGTCGCCGCAACGGTCGTGGCAGTGGCGTTGGCCATCAAGGTCCAGCCGGTCGAGGCGTCGGCGCTGGCGACCTCTTCAAGGACGTCCATGTGCGTCAAAATGCTCTCTTCGGCCCCGCCGAGTTCACGGGGACATAGCGTCCAGAACAGTTGGGCCTCCCGCATCGCCTCGACGACATTGAGGGACACGGTTCCATTACGCTCAGCGTTGTCAGCTTCCGACTCGATCAATCCTCGAATCGCGCGTGCCCGGGCGATGAAGTCGCTCGAACTCGCCGAAGCGTTACGTGCTGCGCCGATCGTCGTTGCATTGGCCGCCATGTCTGTCTCCTGAACTTCCCTAGGGGAAAACTATCTCAACTGCGTCTGTCCACCGAGACGACGCCTAGGTGCCCGATCACCATCAACGTCATCCCGGCTGAGCCATGCACTTACTGACGCATCTCAAACCGGATGCCATAGGTCCGTGGAGGCTCGTAGAAACTTGCTGCGACGCCTGGTGCGACAGGGGCTGCTGCACCGAGGACGCCTTTATTCTCGAGATTGCGAGCCCAGATACCGACGCTCCAGTTGTCACTTGCGGAGTGATACGTCAATGAGGCGTTCGTCGTCGTGAAGGCATGCTGAAACAGGGTCGGGTTCACGGCATGATCGAGAGAGTCGCCGCTGTAGAAGCCACTCTCGTAGTGGCTCGACAGATTCGCCACCACGGAGCCGCCGAAGCTGACGTGCTGTGTGTGCTGGATCCCAAGATTCACGGTGACTTGCGGGGAATACATCAACTGTGATCCCGAGTAATCCACCCCGTTATTCGAAAATTCGTCGATTTTGGCGTGCAGCAGTCCGACGCCGAAGTTGATCTGATCGTCGGGTGTTGCGAGGAAAATTCCCGTCAACTCATTGCCGTAGATCCGAGACTTCGGAACATTGAAGTACGCATTGGCGCCGGTCGCGGCGCTGTAGGTCTGGACGATGAGATCCTTGTAATCGTAGTAGTACGCTTCGTCGTTGATCTGCAAGCGGTCGTTGAAGAACCGGTTCTTGCTGCCGACCGCCAGCGAGGTCAACGTCTGTGGATTCACGAGATTGCTAAAACTCGGGGTGCTGGGCTGCGGAGTGAAGGTGCCTGGGTTGTATCCGGTCTGGGCGGTCACGTAGAGCAGCGACTTCGGTGTCAGATCGAATTCGACGCCCGCCTTCCAATCGAAATGCGTCCAGGCGTGATCCACCGAATAGGGCAGCGTTCCCTTGACGAAATGGCCATCGGAGCAATAGAGCGGTGGTGCGCAGGTCGGGTAGACGAAGATCGCATTGTCCGCGGTGGTCTGATCACGCGAGAATCGTCCGCCACCCGTCACGCGGAACGTTGGCGAGACAGCATAGGTTGCCTGACCATAGGCCGAGTAATTCGTACGCTCATCCGGCACCGTACCGCCACTGAGGTAAGGCCCGAAGAGATACGAGTGCAGGGTTGAATTCTTCTGCCAATACAGACCACCGATCCACTGTAGCGCCGAAGTGTTGTCGCTCGTCGCGCGCAACTCTTGGGCGTATGTGTGGAGGTCAACGTCAAAGGCCTGCTTGAACCCGGCAATCAGTCGCAAGTCATGGTCGGTGTAGACAACTGCCGAGGGCAGATAGGACAGCAGGACGCCAGGGAGATGGAAATCCACCTGAGCGCCGGACAGGAACGCGTGATACTCCGCGCGACCGGCGGAGAGGTCGTTGCCGGGATAGTAGATAGCCGGGGAACCTGGGAATAGACCACCCGCCGGAATTCCGAACGGAGGGCCGACAGGGGGAATGGTCCACGGGTCGGAGGAGTTCGGGTTGATGAAGAACGGCGCCGCCGGACGATTGCGATCCTGAAAGAAGCTCGCCCACGCGTAGATGGACACCTTGTCGCTAGGATCGTAGATCGCCGACAGTCGTCCAGACATGGACGCGTCGTCGTCGGTGCCGATGCTCTGATAGCCGTCGTGACGGGAGATATTTACGGCAGCGCGCAACTTCAGCTTGTCATTGATAGGCGTATTGTCGACGAGCGTCGTGTTGACCGTTCCGTAGTTGCCGAGTTCGACCGACGCACTCGCTTCCTGGACGGCGGTCGGTCGATGGGTCGCGATATTGATGACGCCGCCGCTGGCGGCGCCACCGTAGAGAGTGCCCTGCGGACCCGGAGCCAGTTCGACTCGCTCGACGTCGTAGAGCGTCGATATGCTCGCAAAGCGGGTGACCTGCACGCCGTTGACGTTCATCGCCACGGCTTCGGGCACCCAGGCGTAGTCCAAACTCGTGCCGATACCCCGAATGAACTGCTGCGCCACGTTCGATTCGTACCCAAACCGAACCGAGGGGGTCAGTTGCACGAGGGCGCGAACGTCGGTGCCGGCATTCGCGATTTCCTCCCCTGTCACGACCGTCACGGCCTCAGGCGCCTTCTGCTCGCTGACCGCCCGCTTGCCGGCAGTGACCGTGATCTCCTCGAGAATGCCGCTCGACACCGTCGACGAGGCTGAGGAGCTGTCGGCCGCGCCGACGGCTCCCGTGGCGCAAGTGACGACAAACGCCAAAAAAAGTGTGGCGGTCCGCTTACGAGTGATCATGCCTGTCTCCCCCTTTTTCAGACCGAGTCGTGCCGACGCGATCAGTGTTTCTAACGGACGTTCTGCGTAGTCGTGTGAACCCGACCTTCCGGCGAACATCCGCTCCTGCAAGACTTAACTGAAAATAAGTCTTTTCCCTTGATCGAGACGGTACCGTATCGCATCAAAAATTAACCGTCAAGCAATTTGGAAATTTCACAATCCGCTTCACTCGAAGCCGGGAAATTTCCCTCCCAGAGGAGCCTTTCGTAATTTTCCGAAGGGTTTTTCTGCATTTAGGACGCGGTTTTTCGCTCCGCGAGCTGCGCGTGCTGTGCGCACAAGCGGCTTCTGGCTTTTTTTTTCATTTGTTTACTGATACGGTCTCGTCTCGTATCGTTCCAAAGACGAGCGGGCCATGGGGTCAGCCGTACGGCTGGTTGGCAACTTCGCTCACATATTTCACTTGGGGAGAGCAAATTTTATGGTCGCGATCAGCACGTTTAACACCAGCACAATCACCCTCAGCAGCGCGAGAGCGGCCATCGATGCCGGTCTCGAGGCGGCCAAGGCCATGGGTATTCCGATGTCGATCGTGATTGTCGACCCGTCCGGCCTGCCAAAGGCCGTGGCTCGTATGGACGGTGCCAGCATTCTTACCTACGAGGTTGCCTACAAGAAGGCATGGACCGCAGCCGTGACCGGCGCGCCGACTGCCGGTGTGCACCAGTTCATCACGAGCGATGCCGGTTCCTTGCTCTCCATGCCGCACATGGACAATTTCTCGGTCGTGGCCGGAGGTCTTCCGCTTCGTGCCAACGAGAATTGCGTCGGTGCAATCGGCGTCAGCGGAGCGACGGCAGAGCTCGACCTCAAAGTGGCTGAGGCTTGCGCTGCAGCACTCGTCTGAGGATCAGGCATGTTCGGCAAACATTGGCGGCTTTCCCCACGGGAACATGACGTTCGGATCGAACGGAATGTGTCCGTGCCCATGTCGGATGGAGTGACGATTTCGGTCGATATCTTCAGACCGGCCTCTGAGGGCACGTTCCCGGCGCTTCTTGGGGTGCACGCCTATGACGCCGCCATGCAGTCGGTCCCTTCTAGGCCACAGGCGGTTCAAGGACGAAACGCTCAGGCCGAAGCGGGTGACCCGCAGTTCTATGTGCGACGCGGGTACGTACAGGTCATCGCCAACGCCCGGGGCACGGGACGCTCGCAGGGTGAATACAGTCACTACGGCCCGCGTGACGTGCAAGACATCGCGGAAATCATCGCGTGGATTGCAATTCAGCCATGGTGCACGGGCAAGATCGGCATGTTCGGTGCCTCGTACTTCTCGGTCTGTGCCAAGCAGGTCGCAGCGCTCAACCCACCGGCGCTCAAGGCGTTGTTTGCACCGTACGGCTACACCGATTTCTACCGTGACAAGTTCTACCACGGCGGCATTCTGGCCCACAGTTTCCTCACCAACTGGTCGAAGCAACTGGCCGGCGTGCGGGTCAAGGGCTGGTCGCGGCAGAATCTCGGCGAGGAGGAATATCAGCGCCGCCTCGCGCAACTGCGCACCAATCGCGACGTCATGTCGGTGCCGGAACTAGCGGGCGCGGTCAACGCCCCGGAGGCCGGGGCGCACCCACTCATCGTCGACGTACTGATGAACCCGCTGGATGGGCCGTATTGGTGGGAGCGCAACCCGAATCTGGAGAATATCCGCATCCCGATGTTGGTCGGCGCTTCGTGGGACATGTACTTCCTGCACCTGCCCGGTGACTTCCGTGCCTGGGAGAAGATACAGGCTCCGAAGAAGATGATCGTCGGCCCGCCGATCTATCTGGATCGGCCGATCTACCAGTACGCATTCGAATCACTGCGGTGGTTCGATCATTGGCTGAAAGACAACGACACGGGCTACCTGGAGGAGGATCCGATTAACCTGCTGGTGACCGGCGAGGATAATCGTTGGCTACAAGCGTCAGAGTGGCCTCTGCCCCACACCATCTGGCATCCATTCCATCTCCACAGCGGCGGCCTACTGAGCGAGCACGAACACTGGCCGCATGAAGGCGCTAGCAGCTACGAGGACAACAACTTCAATTCGCGTGGCGGAGTCGTCTTCGAATCGCCACCGTTGGTGGAGCGGAGCGAGGTCATCGGGCCGATTCCGGCCACGGTCTACGCCTCGACGACGGAACCGGAGTTGTTGCTGTTCCTGAGCCTCTGGGACGTCAGTCCTAACGGAGAGCGCAAACTCCTTACCCGCGGTTGGCTACGCGGCACGCTGCGCGACGTCGATGCGGCGAAATCAAAGCCATGGCAGCACCACCATTCTTTCCAAACGCCGTCGCCGGTGGATACGACGAGCCCCTCCTGCTACCACATCAATCTGATGCCCATCGCGCATGTGTTCAAGAAGGGCCATCGCATCGCCCTACGGGTCAGCTCGTCGGACACCGAGGCACCGGCCACGTTGTTCGACATGCTCTCCCAAGGACATCTACTGCAGCAACGACCGTCGTGGGTATCGATCCACCACGACGCCGAGCACCCCTCTGTGCTGTCGCTGCCCATTACCTCGGGCAATCGGATCGGCACCTTCATGTCAGGCGGTGCGGGCACGACGCTCCCTGGGGGCAAGCCCACGGGCGCGGGTGCCAAGACCGGTTGGGAACATACCTAGAGGATCCGACGCGCGCATAGCGCGCGAATTTCTTGAATTGCACGGATGGATAGCAACGTGACCATGAGTCTTACGCCGCGCATGCTGCGCGACGCCTTCGGAATGTTCGCCACCGGCGTGACGGTCATCACTGCGGTGCGGCCGGACGGTACACCGGTAGGGGTTACCGCCAATTCATTTACCTCGGTTTCGCTCGATCCTCCACTTATTCTCTGGTGCATCGCGCGACAGAGTCACAGTGTCTCCGCATTCGCCGTCGGATGCGCCTTCGCGGTGACCGTGCTTGGCGAGCGTGAGAAACATGTGGCGATGCATTTCGCGGGCCGCGCAGCCGAGAAGTTCCCCAAAGGAGCCTCCGCAGGTGCGCATGGACCTGCGCCAGCGATACCGGGGACCCATCCGTGTAGGCTGGACTGCACCGTCGAAGACGTCCATACCGCGGGCGATCACCTCATTATTGTCGGCCGCGTAATAGCGATCGATCGTCGGGGCGGCTCCCCTCTGGCATTCCACGACGGGCGGTTTGGCAAACTCTTGCCGGATGCCGGTGCAGCACCGTTGGATATCTGGAACTCGCTCGGTGTCGAGTTGCCCTACTTGTTCAATGAGCCCTTCGCCTGAGAGCCTAGCCTAAGTCCGCGATCACCGGACTGCAGCTCGAGCGCCGATCCTCGACCAAGCCGTTTGCTAGCGAGACTTGGTCACTCGCGTATTGGCAGTCTTCGCCGTCTTCGTCGACGACGGCGACTCGAGACCAGATAGAGCCATTCGACTCGCAAAGTCGATCTGTTGCGCAAACAAGCGGTGCCGCACGTCCGGCGCGAGCGCACTGAACAACAACTGCTGGAAGGTATCGCCTTGGATCGTGTGCAGGAAGGCCTGAGCGCGGAGCCACAACTCATCCTTCGGCACCAGGTTAGACAGGATTCTTTCGATTGCAGCCAAGCCTTTGGCAGGACCGCTCCAGTAAAACTGGCGTCCCATCTCCGGAAACCGCGAGGTCTCGCCCATCATCATCCGCAGCAGGGCCACGTTCTCGGGAGCGGTGATGAACTTGAGCAGCGAGGTTGCGAATTCCCGTAGCGCCTGGTTGGCTTCCTCAAGGGTCGATGCCGCCACGAACTTTCCACTGTCCGTGATGCGATCGCATTCTCGCCTCACGATCGCGACAAAGAGTGTCTCCTTGTCCTTGAAGTGACGATACACCGTCATCTTCCCAACCCCAGCCGCGGCCGCAATCGCCTCGATGCTGGTGCCGGCGTAACCATTGGCGAGGAATAGTTTCTGACCCGCGATTAGAACGGACTCAACGCTCTCGGCCACCTGCACTAGGCGGGGATCCGAAGGAGCCCAGCCTCTCCGACTGCTAGCAGGGCGCTTTATCTCGTGTTGAGCCACGACTTGAATCTCATTGGGAGCACTCTAATTGTCCAGTATAACACCAACATTTCGAGCCAAAAACGTCTCTCCCGCCCGGGCGTACGGACTCCTGTAAGTTAGAGCCAATGCGCCTAGGATGTTCCAACTATCGATCGCTCCAGTACGACTGATAGACGAGCCAGCCCACATTCAGCACCTGCAGCATGATCAAGGTACCAAACGTGAGTTGCATACCCCGAATCCGGTTGGCGAAATTCGGTGGAGGCTCGTTGATTCCCTTGGCGTGAAAGAGTCGCCCGAGGATCAGCGTGACGGCCGGGATCGCCACCAACCATTTCGGCGCACCGTTGAACTCCAATAGGCCGAGCAGGATCAACCCGAACGGCACATATTCGGCAAAGTTACCCTGAGCGCGTATCGCACGCTCCAAATCGACGTGTCCAGCGCTCCCCAAGGCCACCTGATGGCCGCGTCTTAATCGAATCACCGCGAACGACAACCTCACAAACAGGATCGTCAGCGCCACCGCCGCCAGGGTCGTGATTCGCAACATGGGCTTGAAACCTCGAGGTCTACAATGGGATGGACGAGTCGATGGACTATAGCGCAGCCAAATCGTCGCCACGACCCCGTTCGTTCGTCGCAGCAAAGGCAACCGTGGCGCTTCCTAGACTGACGTCACCCCGATTTTTCGTAAGTGTTTGTAACTAGAGTAATGTGCTTCCTCTCCTTGCATGGCAAGGAGAGGAAGCGATGAAGAAGTCGAAGTGCACTGAAGAGCAGATCCTGTTTGCTTTGAAGCAGGCCGATGGGGGTATGCAGATAACGAACCTACACCGGAAGCACGGGTTCTTGGAGGCCAGTTTTTATCTCTGGCGATCGAAGTTCGGCGGCATGGAGGTCTCGGACGCGCGACGCCGGGCAAGGGCTCAGGGCTGACGCGCGGCCAATGGCGTCTGCGGGATTTGCCTAAGGTTCTCCAACCGGTAGCCCGCCAACGTCATCACCTGCTCAGCTGCCGCATAATCGGCCGGCGTCATCACCGGCTGCCGGGCCATGATCCACGCGTAGTCCCGTGCAGCGCGACCGATCACCGTCCACTCGTAGCTTGGGGATACCGCGAGGATTCGGTAATCGGCCTCAATCGGCCACAGGAATTGCATACCCCACACGGCATTGCCTGTCCCGGGACGTACGAACCCTCGCGGGTGATATACCTTGAGCGGCCCATTACGGGTGCCCTTGCGGTAGTGGAAGGTCGTTGCGACGGTGCCATCGGGATCGAGGCGATAGGACTCAACCGCGTCAACCGCATCGCGCTCGAGAAGCGTCGGGATGCAAGCGATCACATACCAGTCACCCATGAAACGTGGCAAATCGACGGTGGGCGCTGGCGGCAAGGGCCCATGCGGCGCGCTTGCACAGCCACCGAGCGCGAACAGCAAGGTGCACACCGCCCCCCACCTCCGAGCGCGATACACGATACCCATAGCGGACTCCCGAGGAAAACCCATTGAATGACACTCTGAAGGTGGGGACAAGGCAGTACGGTTGCAAGAGTCCCTACCCGAGCGAGCGAGATAAGTTGCGGCCAACGCAAGGCCACCCAACGCTCGATAAGCGGAACCATCGAGAGTCTACCCACCTCGACGAGCACCCTTCCATGCGCGTCCTCACCTATGATCGGGACTTGCCGCTGAGGTTCGCCATGACACCGACCACCCGCCTGTTGCTTGCCTCGATCGCCAGCCTCCTCGTTACAGGCGCCGCGCCTGCAACCCCTTTTGATCTGCAGGAGGCGTCGATCGACACCGTACACGGGGCGCTACGCAGCGGCGAACTCTCCTGCCGAGCGCTCGTCGATCAGTATCTCACCCGCATCCGCGCCCTCGACCAGCCGATGCGGTTGAACGCCATCGTCACGATCAACCCCGACGCCACCGTTGACGCAGATCGTCTCGACGAGGACTACACGCGCACTCGGAGCCTCCAGCCGCTGCACTGCGTGCCGGTGATCGTGAAGGACAACTACGAGACGCGTGGCCTGCAGACGACCGCCGGCTCGCTCGCATTGAGGGGCTGGCTACCCGACACCGATGCCGACATGGTCGCGCGACTGCGCGCCGCGGGGGCGATCGTGCTCGCCAAATCCAACATGGCGGAGTGGGCGTTCTCGCCTTACCTCACCGAGAGTTCCATCGCCGGCATCACCCGCAACCCTTACGACCTCGAACGGGTCCCGGCCGGCTCATCGGGCGGCACCGCCGCCGCGATCGCCGCGAACTTAGGTCTCGTTGGGCTTGGCACCGACACCGGTAACTCCATCCGCGGCCCCTCCTCGCACAATGCCCTCGTCGGCCTGCGCCCGACGCTTGGGCTCACCAGTCGTCACGGCATCGTCCCGCTCTTTGTCCACAACGACGTTGGTGGCCCGATGACGCGCACGGTCGCCGACGCCGCAGCCGTACTCAACGTCGTCGCCGGCGCCGACACCGGCGACCCCTTGACCGCACGATCCTCCGGCCACATTCCCCCGGACTACCGGCGCTTCCTCGACCGCGACGGCTTGAAGGGCGTGCGGATCGGGGTGTTTCGTCGCTACGTCGATGCGCCCACGGGGGATCCTGAGATCCGCGCGCTCACCGAACGCGCGCTCAACGATCTGCGCAGGGCCGGCGCCGAGATCGTCGACCCCTTCGATGTCGAGGACTTCGAGGCGCTGACCCAGAACCTCTGGTGCGGCGACTTTGAGAGTGATCTCAACCGTTATCTCGCCGGTCATCCGAAGGCACCCGTGCACACGCTTCTTGAGGTGCACCGTTTGGGTCTCTACCTGCCGCACATCGACAGCGAACTTACCGCCGCACTCGCGCCGCCGGCCGCGGACGAACGGCGTTCGCCCTGCACGGACGTGTGGAGCGACGAGCCCAAGGTCGCTTTTCGGGAGGCTCTGACCGCGGCGATGACCTCAGCCCACATCGATGTGATCGTGTATCCCACCTGGTCGAACCCGCCACGCCGGGTCGGTGATCTCGACAGCCCCCCAGGCGATAACAGCCAGATCCTCTCGCCACAAACCGGTTGGCCTGCAATCACGGTACCCATGGGTTACACGCACACCGTACTGCCCGCGGGCCTCACCTTCCTCGCACCCGCCTACAGCGAGGGGCTCTTGCTGCGCTACGCCTACGCCTACGAGCAGGCGACCCACCACCGCAAGCCGCCCGACGCGTTTCGGGCGATAAAGCCCTGAGACCGCCGCCCTAGCGATCGAACGCTGGCTTGGCACGGCACACCGCCGAGTCGTGCGTCGCTTCGCTAGGATCCTTGTTCTCACTTCAGTCGAGAGACCCCATGAGCACCACCCGCCGTGACTTCCTCACCCAAGCCGCCCTCGGATTGGGCGCTGCCGCCGGCACCACGGCGATCGCCGACACGCCCACCCATCCACCGGCCAATACACCGCCGGGCACGCCGCCCGCCTTCGGCACCGGCGCCGGCATGGGGCCGGCCGTCTCGGCCCACACCTTCCTCGAAGCCGAAAAACTCATGCAGGTCACGCTCACAGCCGCCGAGCGTGCGCAGGCGGCGCACAGTTGGCGCGCCAGCATGTCGGCGCTCTACGAGCGGCGCACCGGCACGAAACCCGTCCCGCTCGGCGAGAAAAACGCACCCTACTCGACATGGGATCCGCGCCTGTCGCCCGCGGATGGAGGCCCCGCCCGCTCGCGCTTTGTCGCAAGCGGCGCGTCGGTGGGGGCGCTGCCCTCCAACGAGGCCGACATCGCCTTCGCAACGCTCAGCGAACTCTCGCATTGGATTCGCACGGGCGCGCTCAGTTGTGAGCGGCTGACGCGCATCTACCTTGATCGCATCGCGCGCTTCGACCCCAAACTTGAGTGCATCATCAACCTGAACCCGACAGCGCTCGAGCGGGCCCGCGCGCTCGATGCGGAACTCGCCCAAGGGCATTACCGCGGACCTTTGCACGGCATCCCGTGGGGGGCGAAGGACCTGCTCGACACCGCGGGCCTCGCCACCACCTGGGGCGCAGAGCCGTTCCGCCACCGGATCCCGACCGAGGATGCGACGGTCGTCCGCCGTCTCGAGGCCGCAGGCGCCGTGCTGATCGCGAAGTTATCGCTCGGAGCGCTCGCCCTCAACGACATCTGGTTCGGCGGTGTCACGAAGAACCCGTGGGCGCTCGAGGAAGGCGCATCCGGCTCGAGCGCGGGGCCGGGCGCCGCGACCGCAGCGGGTCTCGTCGCTTTCTCGATCGGCAGTGAGACCGGCGGCAGCATCGTCTCGCCGACGATGCGCTGCGGCATCACGGGCCTGCGGCCAACTTTCGGCCGCGTCCCGCGCACGGGCGCGATGACCTTGTGCTGGTCACTCGACAAGCTCGGCCCGATGACACGCACCGTCGAGGATGCCGTGATCGTGCTCGAGGCCATTCGGGGTCCGGACGCGGGTGATCGCCAGAGCATCGAGGCGCATCTCGACTTCGATGCGACCGCGCCCGTGGCGGGCCTGCGGCTGGGCTACATCGACGCGTGGATGCAGGAGAGCCCCGCGACCGAGGTCGACCGTGCGGCGCTCGAGGCGCTGCGTGGACTCGGCCTTAGGCCCGTCCCCGTGACCCTGCCGGACTGGCCCTACGGGTCGCTGAACACGATTCTTTTCGCCGAGAGCGCCGCGGCCTTTGAGGACATCACGCTCAACCATGCGATCGACACGCTGTGCGAACAAACGGACGACGCCTGGCCGAACACCTTCCGCCAGTCACGCTTCATCTCGGCGGTGGATTACGTGCAGGCCGATCGGCTGCGCCGGCGGGTGTGCGAGATGATGGCCGAAGTGTTCCGCTCGGTTGATCTCCTGCTCGTGCCGTCACTGCGCGATGAGATCCTCACGATTACGAACCACACGGGGCATCCGTCGCTGACGCAGCGCGCGGGGTTCATCCAGATCGAGGCCACGCGCAGCGACTGGGCACCGGGACCGACACGCCACGTGACGACCTACTCGCCGCCGCGGCGCGTCCCGCATGGCGTCACGCTGATCGGCCGCTTGTTCGACGAAGGCACGATCGGTCGCGTCGGGCTCGCCCTCGAGCGTCAGCTGAAGGTCGTAGCCGAGCGCCCGCCGGGCTTTTGAGCCGATGCGCCTCGGTCAGCGTTCGGCGTCCACCGCCACGAGCGCGCGTCCGAGCACGTCGGCCCCCTCGGCCACGTGCTCCGGCCGCGTGAACTCCTTCGGCGAGTGGCTGATGCCGCCCACGCTCGGCACGAAGATCATGCCCATCGGTGCAAAACTCGCGACGTTCTGAGCGTCGTGCCCGGCACCACTCGGCAAATCCCGGGTGGCCAGGTGCGCCTCCTCAGCAGCCCGTCGAATCGCCGCGCGAAAGCGTGGGTCGGTGCGCGCGGCGGGACTGACTTCGGGCACTGAGCATTCGATCGACACCCGCTCGTCAGTCGCGATCGCGGCCAAGCGCGCCTGAATGCGTTGGTCGATGCGCTGGATGCGCGCCTCGTCGAGATCGCGGATCTCGACCGTGAACGCCACATGACCGGGGATCACGTTGACGGCCCCGGGTTTGGCGTCGATCCAGCCGACCGTTCCGACCGGATGGCCCTCGGGTTCAGCACGCACTTCCTCGCGCACCGCCAGCACCGCGCGCGCGGCTGCGGCCAAGGCGTCCTGACGCCGATCCATCGGCGTCGTGCCCGCGTGGTTCGCGAAGCCTTGCGCTGTGCAGGTGCGACTGGAGATGCCGACAATCCCCTCGACCACCCCTATCGGCACACCCGCAGTCTCAAGCACCGCACCCTGCTCGATGTGCAACTCGAGGTAGCCTGCAATCGCGCCGGGTGCGATGCGTGCATCGGACAGATGTGACGGATCCCCGCCCATTCGGGTGAGCCAGGCGCCAAGCGTCGTGCCATCAGTATCCCGCCGCTCGGCCATGCCCTCGGGCAACTGCCCTGCGGCCGCATCGGAGCCGAAGGAGCCCAGGTAATAACGCCCGCCCTCTTCGTCAGACCAGACCACCACCTCAAGCGGGTGGCGTAGCGTGATGCCATCCGCCGCGAGCGCACGGGCCACCTCGATCGCCGCCAGCGTGCCGACATCGCCGTCGTAGTTGCCGCCGTGCGGAACGGAGTCGATGTGCGAACCCATCAGGAGCGGTGCGAGCGCCTCACGCCCGGCACGGCGGCCGAAAATGTTGCCGGCGGCATCGATGCGCACGCTAAGACCCGCGTCCTGCATGAGGCCGATCACGTAGGCACGACCCGCGAGCTCAGCATCGCTGAAGCCGACGCGACTGGCGCCGCCCTCTGGGTTCGCGCCGTAGGCCGACAGTGCCGTGACGGTGGCGTTCAGCCGCGTCGCATCGATGTGCGGCGCGGCCGCGAAGGCTCCGCTCACAGCGACCGCGGCACAAGCGCCGAGCCATCGACCTTGACGTGCGCCGCGCACCCTCAGCGCCCCGCAACGCTGAGTCGCGGGATCCCCTGCCGGTGCAGGAGCTCGTTCAACGCCGGCAGTTCGCTCGACGCCAGGCTCCTCCAGCGCGCGAGCTGCGTCTCGAGACGTTCATGCAGCATGGCCGCGACCTCGCGCTGCGGCACGGTCGGCGGCGCATCGCCGTCGAGCACGTTCGACAGATAGGCGAACTGCTCGTTGAGCTTCACCGGATAGCGCAATGTGTCCTCGCTCGCAGCGAGGCGCACCTGCACGAGCTCTTCCTCAATCGCGGCCACCTGCTTCAAGAAGCGATCGGCGGAGGCGAGCACGGGCTGCGCGGCAGCGTCATTCGCCGCCCATTTTTGCAGCGTGACGATCTTGGCACGCAGGTCGCGCATCTCGTTCACGGCGCGGTGCAGCGCATCGATGTCGCGGCCGACGGACAAGGCAAGCGTCTCGAGCGCGGCCAGATCGGCCGCCTTCACCGAAGCACTGAGCCTCGGATCCAGGATCACCTCGAGCGGTTGCACCGACACCTCATTGCGGAAGGTCAAGCGCACCTGATAGTGGCCCGGGCGGACCAGCGGTCCGCGCGGCAGACCTTCGCCGTAGACGGCACCCGGCAGCGGAGTCGGCTCCTCGCGGTGCATGTTCCAGGCAAAGCGGTTCGCACCCGCCTCCGCCGGGATGGTCTCGACCGGCGCCTCACGATCGGTCCACTCGGCCGGCTGATCGTAAGCATCGGCCGGGCGATGGTTCGAGTAGCGCTTCAGCACCGCACCCGAGGCGTCGAGGAACTCAAGCGTCACCTCCTCGTCGGCGGTGGGTTTGTCCTTCAGGACGTAGTCGATGACCGCGCCGGCCGGCGGATTGTCACCGACCGGCAGACGCCGCTCCACTTCCTCCGGGATATGACGGCGCACGGCGACGGCGGGCTTCAGCAAGGTGGCCGCACGCGTCAGCGTCAGATGGCTCGCCTGTCGCACGGGCGAGAGGTCGTCGAGGATCCAGAACGAGCGGCCGTGGGTAGCAGCGACGAGATCACCGTCCTTGACGATAAGGTCGTGGATCGGCGTCGCCGGCAGGTTCAGTTGCAGCGATTGCCAGTGCGCACCGTCGTCAGCGGACACGTACACGCCGCGCTCGGTCGCTGCGTACAAGAGACCGGCCACCACCGGGTCTTCGCGCACCGAGCGCACGTAGGCGCCGTCCGGCAGTCCCGTGACGATCCGTGTCCAGCTCTTGCCGAAGTCATGGGTGCGGTAGATCAGTGGTTTTTTATCGTCGAGCTTATGGCGGTCGACGGCGATGAACGCGGTCGCCGCGTCGTGTGGCGAGGCCTCCACCATGCTGACGAGGCTCCACGCCGGCAAATCCTTGGGCGTCACGCGCTCCCAGTGAGCGCCGTCATCGCGCGTCAGGTGCACAAGGCCATCGTCGGTGCCGGCCCACAGCAGCCCCCGCTCGCGCGGCGACTCTGCGAGCGTGAAGACAGTGTCGTAGTACTCGACGCTCGTGATATCGAGCGTGATGTCGCCACCGGACGGCGTCTGCTTGGTTTTGTCGTCACGCGTAAGATCGGGGCTGATGGTCTGCCAGCTCTTGCCCTGGTCCTGGCTTCTCATCACGTATTGGGATGCGGTGTAGAGCACGTTCGAGTCGTACTGCGACACGAAAAGCGGTTCAGTCCACTGCAGCCGGAACTTCTGCTCGGCGGCGCCCTGACCCGAGGTCTCGAGCGGATACGGCGAGACGTCGCGCAACTCCTGGGTGCGATGGTCGTAGCGGGTGATGACACCACTGTTGTCGTTGGCGTAGACGATCTCCGGATCCTTTGGATCCGGCGCGATATAGCCACTCTCACCGCCGCCGACCGGATACCAATCTTGCCGCCCGATCACGCCGGCATCGGTGCGGCTGGCGATGGCGACGGTGGTGTTGTCTTGCTGAGCGCCATAGATCCGGTACGGCACGTGGTTGTCGGCGACGACGTGGTAGAACTGCGCCGTCGGCTGGTTGTAGGGCGCCGACCAGTGCGCCCCGCCATCCATCGACAGGCTCGCGCCCCCGTCACTGCTCTCGATCATCCGACGTGGATTGGTCGGGTCGATCCACAGGCCGTGGTGGTCGCCGTGCGGCGCCGACAGCAGGTCGAAGGTGCGACCGCCGTCGTTCGAGCGGAAGAGCCCGGTGTTGGCGACATAGACGACGTCGGGCGACGAGGGGTCGGCGAACACGTGACTGAAGTACCACGCGCGCTGGCGAAACCGGTGATCGCTGTTGACGCGCGTCCAGGTCTCGCCGTGATCATCGGAGCGGTAGAGGCCACCCTCCTCCGCTTCGACCAGCGCATAGACCCGACCCGAACCACCGCCCGCGACCGAGAGCCCAATGCGACCGATGAGACCGCTCGGCAGACCATGACCTTGGATGGGCGCCCAAGTCGCGCCACCATCGGTCGACTTGTACAGACCGGAGCCCGGGCCGCCGCTCGTGAAGTGCCACGGCTCGCGGCGCATCTGCCAGAGCGAGGCGTACGCGATCGACGGGTTCGAGGGGTCAAGCACCACGTCAGCGGCGCCGCTGTCCGCGTCCTTGTAGAGCACCTTCTGCCAGTTCCGACCGCCGTCGGTCGTGCGGAACACGCCGCGCTCAGTGTTCGGACCATAAGCGTGGCCGAGGGCCGCGACCATCACGATATCGGGGTTGCGCGGGTCGATCGTGACGGCGCCGATGTGCTCGCTGTCCTTGAGGCCGATGTTGCGCCAGCTGCGGCCACCGTCGGTCGACTTGTAGACGCCATCGCCGTAAGTGATGTTGCCGCGCGGGCACGGCTCGCCGGTGCCGACATACAGCACGTTGTGGTCGCTGTCGGCGACCGCAATCGCGCCGATCGACGAGATCGCCTGCGCATCGAAGAGCGGCTGCCAAGAAGCGCCCGCATCGCTGCTCTTCCAGACGCCACCGGCGACGGCGCCGAAGTACCAAGTCGCGGCGTCCCCGGGGACGCCGGTGACCGCCTCAACGCGCCCACCGCGGAAGGGCCCGACCTGGCGCCACTGCATGGCACCGACCACGGACGAGGGAATGTCGGCATGCACTAGCGGTGCAAGGACCAGAGAGAGCAACACACACAGACTCGGCAATCGGCTAGGAACCGGCATGGAGGAACTCCGGGCAGTTGGACGCAAAGAGGGCCCCATCCTACGTCAGGCGCGACCCATCGATGGGGTCGGATACTCTTCGACCGCAGGCACGATGATGAGCGGCTTCATGACAACCACACCGCTGCAAACATCGGCCTGAGCGAAGATGCGATTCGGCAACGTTCAACGCCGCGCCGAATCATGGCCAACACTGGGCCAACGGCGACGCCCCGATCCGCCAGATGATGTGTTCCGGCAACCACTCGCACCCGCTCAATCGTTTACATCCGATTCTGCGTCAACTACCGGTTAATACTGGCTGACATCGATGACCCTGACACCGGTACCGTGAGTTGGAGATTCGAAAAACGCGTTCGCCCGGCCTTGAGTCTGAACCTGACCGATGGCGGTCAAACCAGACGCGATCGTTTCTCGTTGATAAACCTCTTGTGCTGCCTGTTCCTCGTTCTCGGCAGCGTGGGTCGTTTAGTCTGTTGAGGCCCCAGTCGCCGCCCCCACAGCCAGTCCCGCAAGCATTCCCGCCGCAGGGTCGTAGCTCTGATTGGTGCCCGAGACAAACACCGACCGCTCAGCGTTTCCGTCCGGTCAGATCGCTGACACTTCAAGCAGTAGGTGCTGTCTGAAATCTGCGCGAATGCGACGGTCCATCGCGCTCACTTCGCCGATCACCTGACCCGTCACCAGATCCTTGACCCGATAACGACCCGTCCCGAGGCCCCTCAACTCGATCGGTCCTCGCCAGTCAGCGGCATAGAACGCATAGTAGAACTTGCCATCTTTGGCAATCACGTGGGCCTCAGGTTTGTCGAAGCCGATGTCGTACATCTGCCCAAGATAACGCCCCTTCGGCAGCAGGTGCTCGCGATAGAGACCAATCCAACGGCGCCACTCGCGTTCCTTCTCGTCCGTCAGCAGGTAGCCGCCGGGTGGCTGAGGCGCAGAGGGATGCGGTGTGTCGTGCGGCCACGTGAACTTCGTGGATACGACGGCTCCGACTCCGATCGTCGACGCGAAGTCGTTGCCATGATCGCTGAGTTCAACATGATCGCCGGCGAAGGATCCGCCGCTGCCCAGCAGCGCCTTCAGCGTTTTGCCCTTGTGTCGCACCTGCCAGGACGATTCGGGGTCCGATGCTGGCGTCTGGTTCATCGCGATGATGTTGTGAAATGCGAAAGACGTCCCGCAGGGGCAGAGCTCAACGACCGCGTCGGGATTCGCCCGCAGAGCAGCACGATAGAGTGCAACCCAGAACGCACCCAACTGCTCGACCGACTCTTCCGGACGGGCGTGCTTATGGGCCGGGTTGTAGCAGGGAGCAACGCCATTTAGATGCTGACCATCAAGCTTAAGCCCTGCGTAGCCCCATTCGCCGATGATCTTCGTAACGAGCTTTTCGTGGTACTCGATCGTCGGCTGATACGCGGGACAGAGGTAGAACGCGTTCCACCAGCTGATGTTCTGGACCGCGCCGTTCTTGTCGAGCAACAGCTGATCCACGTGGTCATGCAGAAGATCAGACCCGGGACTGACCGCAAGTGGGGACAGCCATAGTCGCGGCTTCATCCCGGCTGCCGTCACACGGCCGGCGAAAGCTTTCATGTCAGCCTCACCGCGCGGGAACTTGGTGCGGTCGACGTACCAGTCCCCCTGCGTGGTCTGCCAGCCATCATCGAGCACCGCCCACTCGAGGCCGAGGCTCTTGGCCTTCGCGAGCGTGCCTTCGATCTCTTCGAGCGTGAAGTTGCGCTCGTAGCCCCAAGCGCACCAGATGGGTTCGAACGCGGCCTCCGGCGCCTCTGGTGCGGCGAGTCCCTGATCGGACATTAACTGGCGATAGTGCTCGAGTGAGGCGAAGTAATCACCGCGATGGGCGTGCACGAGGCAGGTCAGCGTCTGCAGTTCATCACCGGGTGCCAACACGCCGGAGTGGTCGCAATCGATGGCGATCGAAACGCCGTTCGGTTCGGCGACAATCGGCAGCGAGACGAGCGCCGGATGCGGATTCAGGTGTCCGACTGCAAGCCCGGCATCCGCTCGCCAGACATCAACGACGGGCGTGCCGCCACCGTAATCGGACGCGTTCATCCCGAGAAAGTTGCGCTGCGCGAAGCCGGCCTTGACCGGCTGCACCCAGTCGCGTCGGTTCTCGTAAGACGCACCTGAAAAGGACCAGAACGACGGCTTCGCATCCGGAACACCCGGCAGCCGATGCGACGCCACCGTCCAGCCAGCGACCGTGAGCGGATTGCCGCTCAGGTTGCGAAACCGGACCTGCAGCAGCGCGACACCGGGATGCCGCTCATAAAAACGGACGACGAGCGTCTTTTCCACACCGTCGGCCGCGAGTCCGGTCAGCGTATGCCGTGTGCCTCGGCCGTGAGCGTCATCGATCCGATCAACCGACTGGGCCCGCAGCCTAAAGTTCTCGAGGACTCGATGGTCGGCAAGGCGAAGCGTTTCGCTCGCAGAGTGTGGGGTCAGGGAAGCTTCGCGTCCGTCCACCCACCAGCGAACAGCAGTGTGCATTTGATCGTCGATGCTGATCGCAATGTGGCCATCGCCAAGCACAGCCGGCTTCCCGGTCATCGTCGATTGGTCGCTTGCGAACGCTAAGGTGCCACCCGCTGCGGCGCCGGCGGCCAGAAGCTGCAACACTCGCCGCCGCCTCATGGAAATTCCCTTGGGCTATTGCCCCGAGTCTGCACGGTTGATGACAGGAAGAGTCTCCCGGAATTCCGCTTGTGTGGCAAGCCAAGTCGCGCTAAAACGAACCATCTAATTTTCGTTATGTTGTTATTCGTCCTCACAACGGGAAAACCAGATGCGCCGGATCGCCCTCAGTTTTATCTTGCTTTGTGGCGGCGCGACGGCGACCCCGGCGACCGAAACTCCATACGGTCCTGGAGATTTCGCGCGCGTCCACAAGTTCGACGCGCACGTGCATGCCAATACCGATGAACCGGCATTCCTGGACATCGCGCGCGCCGACAATGTCGAACTCCTAACCATCAATGTCGACTACCCCGACTTTCCGGCACTCGATGCCCAGGCGGCGATCGCCCGTGAACTGCGGCGCCGCGACCCGCAGCGCATCCACTTCGCGACGACCTTCTTGATGGCCGGCTGGTCCGCCCCGGGATGGGCTGAGGCCGTCAATGACGCGCTCACCGCAGCGGTGGCGCAAGGGGCGGTCGCGGTCAAGATTTGGAAGAACATCGGCATGGTCGAGCGCGACCCGAGCGGCAGACTGCTCGCGATCACTGACTCCGCCCTCGACCCGGTCGTGCGACACATCGAAACGCTCGGTGTCCCGCTGATCGCTCATCAGGGCGAGCCCCACAACTGCTGGCTGCCACTTTCAGAGATGACGACCGACAACGACCGGAGCTACTTCGCCGAGCACCCGCAGTACCACATGTACCTGCACCCGGAGCTGCCGAGCTACGAGCAGTTGATGTCCGCCCGCGATCAGTTCGTGGGACGGCACCCGAACCTGTCCTTCGTCGGGGCACATCTTGCAAGCCTCGAATGGAACGTCGATCGGCTCGCGACCTTCCTGGACGAGCATCCGAACGCAGTGGTGGACATGGCCGCGCGAATGACGCAGCTACAGTACCAATCGGTGCGCAACCGGGCGCGCGTGCGGCGCTTCCTCATCCGCTATCAGGACCGGGTGCTGTACGGGACAGACCTCACGATCGAAGCTCACGCGCGCCCGGAGGATGTCCGGCGCGAGGCGCATGAGTTCTGGAAGTCGGACTGGCTGTATCTGGCGACGCGCCAATCCCAATACGTGGCCGCAATCCGTCAACGGGTGCCGGGACTCGCGCTGCCGCGGTCAGTCATCGACAAGATTTACTTGCGCAATGCAAAACGTGTCTTCATCGAGCGCAACCCAACCGGCTAGCGCTCAGACAAGCGTTAGTTCAAAGCCGAGCGCTTCGCTCGCCGGCCCGAGGTAATCGGGCGCTGCGTGATCGGTGATTAATCCCGTGATCTCGTTGAGCCCGATGATTCGGTGCAGGCAGACGCGGCCGAACTTGGAGCTATCGGCCACGGCAATGACCTCGCGGGCGACATCGGCCATTTTGCGGTTTAGCATCGCCTCCGCTTCATGGTGGGTCGTGATACCGCGCTCAACGTCAAAGCCGTCAACGCCAAGGAAGAGTTTGTCGACGAGGAGTTCATTGAGCGCGCTGACGGTCTGGGCGCCGTAAAACGCCATGTTCTTGCGGCGCAACTCGCCGCCAATCATGACGATCTTGATGTGTGCCTTCTGTGTGAGGGTCGCGAGGATGCCAAAGTCATTGGTGACCACGGTGATCCCCTCGACGTCGGGCAGAAACCGGGCGATCTGGAGGGTAGTCGTACCCGAGTCGAGCACGACCGAGTCGCCCGGCTTGATCAGGCTCGCGGCATATCGGCCGATGCGTTCCTTCTCCGGATTGTGCAGCGCAAGTTTAGCCGAGACAGGCGGCTCGGCGACCGCGCTTACGCCCCGCGCCGCAATCGCGCCTCCATAGGCGCGAGCCATCACCCCGAGCTCGGTGAGGTAGTGCAGGTCCTTGCGAATCGTCTGCATCGACACCCGGAACTGGCTGGCAAGCGCCGCCACCTGCACGCTGCCGGACTCACGCACCATGGCGCTGATTTGGCTGCGCCGTTCGCTCGTATCGCGCTTGGCGCGCGGAGGGGAGAAATCGTTCATCAAAGGCTCGGCTGGCTAGTTGCGGCGTTCAATGCATTGTCACCTAACGGTTGACTGACACCAATGGAAACTTTTCCGATCCTTATCATGGCGTCACTGAAGTTTCGAATCGCATTGTCTGGACAATCCGAAACCGAAAGAATATAAAAAGAAAGATCTGGATCGTTATCCGCAAGGAATCAACCGTGCGCGACCGTCTCAAACCCCTCCGCTCGCGAGCGGAACACCTACACCCGGCGGCAGGCTGATGCCGACCAAACCCTGGCTACTTTACGCGCTCATCACGACACTCTTCTGGGGGGTCTGGGGCGCCTTCGCGGGCCTGCCGACGGAGCATGGCTTTCCCGAGACGCTGGTCTACGTCGTCTGGGCGTTGACCATGATCCCTCCGGCGCTCTATGCCATGAACAAGGTGGGCTGGCGACTGCAACGAGATGCCCGCTCTATCGGCCTTGGTGCCGTGATCGGCTTCTTTGGTGCGGGTGGCCAGATGCTGCTGTTCCACGCCGTGCATACGGGTCCGACCTATCTGATTTTTCCGCTGATCGCGCTCTCACCGATCGTGACGATCGGTCTCTCGATGATCGTGCTGGGGGAGCGCGTGACACGCATCGGCGCGATCGGCGTGCTGCTCGCACTCCTTGCGCTGCCTCTGTTTGACTACGATCCAGGCGGTGACACGCCGATGGCGGGCTATGCGTGGTTCTTATACGCGCTGATAATCTTGGTCGCTTGGGGCGTGCAGGCCTTTGTCATTAAGCTCGCCAACCGGACGATGGATGCCGAGAACATCTTTCTTTATATGACACTAACCGCGCTGCTTTTGATCCCAGTCGCGCTGGCGATGACCGACTTCAAGCAGCCGATCAACCTGTCATTCTCCGGTCCCGGTCTTGCGGCCATCACGCAGATCCTGAATTCCATCGGCGCGCTGATGCTCGTCTATGCGTTCCGCTACGGCAAGGCGCTCGTTGTGTCGCCCCTGACGAACGCAGGTGCGCCGCTGATCACTGCGATCCTCTCGCTGGCGCTCCTTGGCGTTGTGCCACAGCCGCTCAAGATCATCGGCATCGTACTCGCGTTTGCCGCAGCCGCGCTCCTCGCGCTCGAGCCCGAAGCGTCCCCGGAATGAAGGCCCTACTGGATCTGGTTGCCCAACACCGCGCCGGCGCCGCCGTCGGCATTTACTCCGTATGTTCGGCGCATCCGCTGGTTATCGAAGCGAGTCTCGCGCAGGCCCGTCGCAATTCAAGCCTCGCGCTCATCGAAGCAACCTCAAACCAGGTGAACCAGGACGGGGGTTATACGGGCATGCGTCCGGCGCAGTTTCGTGACCTCGTCTGGGGCCTCGCCGATCGCGCTGGGCTGCCGCGAGAGCAAGTGCTTCTCGGTGGCGACCATCTGGGGCCAAACGCGTGGCAGCACATGCCGGCGGCAGTCGCGCTCGAGAAAGCCACGGTCATGGTTGCCGAATACGTGTCGGCAGGCTTTCGGAAGATCCATCTCGACTGCTCGATGGCCTGCGCAGATGATCCTCGCGCGCTGGATGACCGGCGGATTGCGGAGCGCACAGCGATGTTATGCGCGGCGACCGAGCGCGCTTGGGCAGAGGTGGGCGGCGAGCCGCCGGTCTACGTGATCGGCTCGGAGGTGCCCGTCCCCGGCGGTGCGCATGAAACGCTGGGTGAGCTCGCGGTCACCGAACCCGCCGCTGCCATCGCCACAATCGAGGCGCACAGAGAGGCCTTCGCCGCCCGTGGCTTAGATGCGGCTTGGGAGCGCGTCATCGCGCTCGTTGTTCAGCCGGGCGTTGAATTTGATCACGACCGCGTCATCGACTACCAGCGCGAGAAAGCCGTAGCGCTCAGCCGATGCATCGAATCGCTTCCCGGATTTGTCTATGAGGCTCACTCGACGGACTACCAGACACCGGCCAAGCTCGCCGACCTCGTGCGCGATCACTACGCCATCCTGAAGGTTGGGCCCGGCGTGACGTATGCGCTGCGCGAGGCGCTGTGGGCACTCGATGCCATGGCCCGTGACTGGCTGGGTGAGCGCGCGGCGCCGGGACTGCGCACAACGGTGCTGCAGGTGATGCACGCGGACCCGACGCACTGGCGCCGGTACTACGACACGCAGGGCTCGACACTCTCGACCCAGCTGCAATACAGCCTCAGCGATCGAGTGCGTTACTACTGGCCGGTCGCCGAGATCGCCGCCGCGACGGAGCGTCTCTATGCACTGCTCGATGAGACGCCGCCGCCGCTGTCGCTCGTAAGCCAATACCTTCCGGAGGCGTATCGTGCACTGAGGGCGGGAACCCTGAACTACAGCGCGCGCGACTTAGTCATTCACCACATCCAGGGCGTGCTCGCGGACTACGCGCGCGCCTGCGGCTCGCAGGAACACTGAATTGATGTCGAACCCGCACGGCACGATCGCGACGACGGATCCCAGTTACAGTGACTGGACGTCCCGCGAAATCCACCAGCAACCCGCCGCATGGAGCGAGGCCCGCGCGGTGCTCGCCGCCATGGAACCTGCGGCGCACCGCTTTCTTGCGCCTCTACTCGCCCGCGAGAATCTAAGGATCATTCTCACGGGTGCGGGGTCCTCAGCCTATCTGGGCCGCTGCCTCGCACCTGAGCTCGGCGCGAGCCTCGGCCGCCGCGTAGAAGCCATTGCCACCACCGATCTCGTAGCCGGGCCTCGACTCTATTTACAGCGCGACGTGCCGACCCTGCTAGTGTCGTTCGCCAGGTCTGGCAACAGCCCCGAGAGCGTAGCCGCCGTAGAACTTGCGGAGCAGCACCTCAGCGAGTGCCACCAACTCATCATCACCTGCAATGCGGAAGGGACCCTCTATCGTCGCGGAGCCAGACAGACTCGCTCGCTAGCGGTCCTGCTGCCGGATTTAACCCACGACCGCGGCTTTGCGATGACGTCGAGCTTCAGCTCGATGCTGCTCGCCGCTTGGTCGCTGTTCGCGCCCGAGACATTCACGGACGACGCCTGTATGCGGATCGGTCGGGCGGGCGCCACGACGCTCGAGGCCGCGCCCACGCTGCTTCGTCCGCTCCTCGCGCGTCAGTTCCGGCGCACCGTCTATCTCGGCAGTGGCGGCCTCAATGGGCTCGCGAACGAGGCAGCGCTGAAGCTCCTCGAGCTCAGTGATGGCGGTGTTGCGGCGCTGTCCGAGTCTACGCTGGGTTTCCGACATGGCCCGAAAACCTTCGTGACCCCCGACTGCCTGGCGATCGTCTTTTTATCGTCGAACCAACTGACACGCCGGTACGACGTGGACCTCGTCCGGGAGCTCCAGTCCGACGGGATTGCCGGTCGGGTACTGGCGTTGAGCGGGACTGACGCGGATCTCGAAGGCCTCGATGCCTGGGTCGTCTCCGGGATGAACGAAGCCTCCGACGCGGAACTCGCCTTTCCCTACCTTCTCGTTGCACAGCTTTATGCCTACGGCATGTCGCTTTCGCTCGGCTGTACGCCAGACAACCCGAGCGCCTCGGGCGTCGTCAACCGCGTAGTCAAGGGCGTCACCATTCATCAGGTCGAGGACTGAAGCTCATGTATCTCGGCGTCGATGGCGGCGGAACCAAAACGGCCTTCGTGCTCGTCAGCCAAGACGGACGCCTGATCGCGCGTGCTATGCGGGGCAGCTGCTATCACCCGGAGATCGGCCTTGAGGCCGTTCGTGCGGTGCTCACCGAAGGCATCCGTGAGGTGTTGACCGTCGCGGGGATAGCGCGGGATGACGTTGATCACGCCTTTCTGGGGCTGCCGGCTTTCGGAGAGGATCCGGGAGCCGACGGTACCCTCTTAGCCATGCCCTCGGAAATCCTATGCGAGGGCCGCTACACCGTGGGCAACGACATGGTGTGCAGCTGGGCCGGGGCGCTCGCGTGCACCGACGGCATCAGCGTCATCGCCGGGACCGGTTCAATCGCCTACGGAGAATTTGCCGGCCGCTGCGCACGCTCCGGCGGCTGGGGCGAGGTCTTCGGCGACGAGGGGTCGGCCTACTGGATCGCGCGAGAGGGACTGACAGTGTTCGCTCGCATGTGCGATGGACGCCTCGAGCCCGGGCCGCTGCAGGCCCTGATCCGCGAGCACTTCCAGCTCGACAACAATCTTGATCTCGCCGGCCACATCAACGGTCTTTCGACGAATGAACGCAGTTCCATCGCGGCCCTCGCCACGGTCGTAGCCGAGGCGGCAGCGGCAGGCGACACCGCAGCTGGCGAACTCTACGCGCGCGCGGCAGCGGAACTCGCGCAGGTCATCGTCGCGGTACGCAGAAACCTTGGCGTTCCGCCCGACGCGGAGCTGCCCGTGTCCTACACGGGAGGGGTTTTTCAGGCGGGCCAGATCATTCTGAGGCCACTGGCCGATGAATTGCGCCTCGCAGGTCGCTATACATTGGCAGCGCCACAACTCGAACCAGTGATCGGAGCTGCGCTCTACGCCGCTCGGCGCAAGGGCGTGACGCTGCCACTCAACAGCCTGCGGGCAGGGACCGCAAGCTCGGTCTTTGCCACAGACGAAGGAACCATCCTTCGCTCTTGAACGATGTCAGGAAACATAAGGGGTTGCGGACGCCTACGGCGCCGCCTGCCACGCTCGGGGATGAGGGTCTTAGGAGTCAATGACAATGAAACGTACCGGTCTCGCCATGGCGATCCAAGTCACCCTGCTGGCCGCTGCCGGCAATGCCGGCGCGCAAGTCGCGCCTACCACCGAGACCATTGACGAGGTCGTGGTCACCGGCACACGCGCCAATCTCGAGAAGTCGCTGACCGTGAAGAAAGACGCGGCGATCGTTCTTGATTCCATCAGCTCGACGGAGCTAGGGCGCTTTCCCGACGACGATGTCGCCGACTCTCTCGCTCATCTGCCGGGCATTACCCTGACGCGCACCACTGGCGGTGAAGGTCAGAAGGTTAGCGTTCGCGGCCTTGGCCCGCAGTACAACTTAGTGACGTTGAACAACCGACTGCTAGCAACCGACGATGATGGCCGTGATCTGGCCTTCGACGTCTTGCCGTCGGAAGTCATCTCCGCCGCGGACGTGCTCAAATCGGCTCAGGCATCGGCCCTCGAAGGCAGCATCGGCGGCACCGTCAACCTGCGCACCTCGAGTCCCTTCGACAATCCCGGCCTGCACGCGGGCGTTCACGCCGAGGGCAATCGCAATGCGATGACGAAGCTCAACGGCACCAAATATTCCGCTTTCTTCACCGACACGTTCGCTGACGACAAGCTGGGCTTGCTTGTCGGGCTCGTTCATTCCGACAACAACACGCGAACAGATTCGCTCAATGCCTACTCCCAGATCCCGGCCGATCCGAACACGTATACGGTCAACGGCATCGCACCGGTCACGCCCTGTTGCATCACCTTCGGTTCGATCTATGACGAGAAGAAGCGCGATGCCGTTTCTGCTCGTCTTGAATGGCGACCTAACGACGCACTGACCGTCAGCGCGGACGGGCTGTTTACGCGTCTTCGGGATCCTCAGGTCGGGTACAACCAGTCCTACTACTTCGCCTATGGGCTCGATCAGAACGGCAATCCCACGTGGTCGAACCCGACCGTGAAGGACGGCGTCATCAGCAGCGTGAGCGTCAGCAATTTCCAGCCCGAGATGGTCAATAATACGATCAATCGGAACGTGGATACGTCACTGTACGGCCTCAACGTCAACTGGACGCCGACGGATCGACTGAGCTTCGGCTTCGATGTCTACCGGTCGGTCGCCAATCGTCCTGAGGGTGGCACGGATACGTTCGTAACTGCCGGACTGGTCAGCAACACACCTTACGCACCGGACATCCTGAACGTCACGAACCTTCCGCACAGCCTGCCAAGCCTCAATGTGGTACTCCCGCCGAGCCAACTCGGACTGTCAGCGTGCCCGGCGGGGGCTTCAAGTACCACCAATGCCGGGTACTGCTCCTATACGGCGTTGATCAATTCGGGCTTTCTAAACGACAACAAATACTGGTCCACCCACTACGTCGGCCTCAACGGCTATTCGGTTCACGATCAGGTGACGGGCTTTACGCTCGACGGCAAGTACAACGTCGATCGCGGCGTATTCAACCGACTGCTCTTCGGCATCGGCGACACCAGCCGTGAGAAAAGCCGGGTGGACATCAGCAACGATTGGACCAACGGATCAGGCCAGTACGGCACCCTCTACAACACCGCCGGGTGCGACATCCAGTGCACGCCTTATTCCTTTGCCTCGCAGGGCTTCAACGTCGTTTCTCTGATCAGCCCGCCGAACTTCATGCAGGGGGCGGGCGGTTCCTATCCGAGCAGCCTGCCGGCCCTGAACTCCGCAGCATTGCTCGCTTTTCTGCGTAGCCTCGACGGGAAGCCGAACCCTTTTTACTGCCAGACCTATCCGACGACCTGCACGGCACCGTACACGCTATTCAATTTCGCGAATACGCTGCCGCAAGCCAACCCGTATAACTCGTACGACGTGACGGAGAAGACGCTCACCCTGTATGTGCAGGCGGACCTCTCCGGGGAGAACTGGGCCGGCAACCTGGGACTTCGCGTCGTACGCACGGACACGACTGCCTCCACGGCAGTTGCCGTGCCGGTCTCCCTGTGGACACCAACCACGGCGGGCGCTACCCAGACTTGGAACGTGCAGTACGGCGTAGGGAATCCCATTGGCGCCAACGGTCACTATACGCTAGCGCTGCCGTCGGCCAATCTGAGCTACTGGATCACGCCTCAGACTCTGCAACTCCGCGTCGCCGCCGCCGAGACGATGTCGCGGCCGAACCTGAATCAGCTCGCACCGACATCGACCAACAACGCGATCAACGGTCAGCCTCAACTCTTCTACGGCGGCCTCGCGGGTCTGCGACCGATCAAGGCCTATCAGGCCGACGTCTCGCTCGAATGGTACTACCGGCCGCACTCGGCGTTGACGGCTGCGGTATTCGGCAAGCGCATCACGGATGACATCTATACGGGTGTCACGACCGAGGTAGATCTCGGCACGATGCAATACGTGGGCGGCCCTCCGGGTACCGTTCCAGGCACGCCATTCCTCTGGACCATCCAGGCGCCCGCGAATGGTGCGCGCAGCATCTATACCGGCCTTGAGCTCACCTGGCAGCACCTCCTCGACAACGGTTTTGGCGTGCACGTGCAATATACGGCGACCAAGAGCCGGGGCTATGACCAGAACGGCAACTTCGCGGGCGCCATCAATGCCGTCCCCACTTCGACCGTCTCGGTGAGCCTGCTGTACGACAAGGGTCCGCTCGCGGCGGATATCACGTGGGACCATGCGTCGAGCTACACCTACGCCTGCTCGCAATGCACCGAAGTCCCAGGATTTCCGGCAATTGCCGACGCCTTCGACTGGGTCACAGCGAGCGTTCATTACAAGTTCTTTAAGGGCTTCGAAGCCTATGTCGAAGGCAAGAACCTGACCAATTCGATCGCTCGAACCTATCTGAACGGGAATCCTCTGTTGCCGTGGGCGCCTGGTCAGCAAGTCGGCCAGTCTCAGAGTGGTACCGGCATCGGTTACAGCGCCTACGGACGCATGTACGTGGCTGGAGTCGCTTACCGGTTCTAGCGCGGCACTCGCTAAACTTCCGCCTCCGGAAGTGGCGCTGGCACCCCACAGTCTCGTCACTGTGGGGTGAGCTTTGATTGCTTTGACCTTGGAAAACTCTTTACTGGGCTGCTGCCGATTTCCTACACAGTCGCGCCCCAGGTCGGGGGCGATGTGCCGCTGTCGGCAACGCCCGGCAGCGTGACCCTGAACACTGTGGAGAACGGGTCGACCGCGACCGTACTCGCGGTCACTCTCCCGTCGTGGAACCCGCAGGTGACGGCGACAGCGGAGTACCCGGGGAACGCAGCGAGCGGCTGGCTGACCCCGACCGCCGTCACGGGCGGATCCAGCTCTCGGCCAATGCCACCGGACTCCTCGCGGGCTCGTACACCGCCACGGTGCGGTTGCACGGCGCGTACCCTGCCACCGACGTTCTGGTGCCGGTCGCGCTCACCGTCGGACCGGGCCTCGTGCGACCGGCCGATACCCTGCTCACGGTGACTGCAGAGACCGTCCCGGCCAACCTGATCGCCAGCGTACCGATCACGCTGGCCGCCGGTCCGGCGGTCGGTTGGAGCGCAAGCGCCAATGTAGCGTGGCTCGGATTCACGCAAGCCTCGGGCACCACGGGCCAATCGCTGACGTACCAGATCGACAGCGCGCAGCTCGCGGCACTGCCCAATGGGGCCACGTATCCGGCCACCATCACGGTGACCCCGGCATCGCCGACGATGACGCCGATCACGTTCCTCGTCACCGTCAACAAGCAACTGCCGGCGATCACGCGCCGTATACGCAGGTGTCCGGGCAGGTGGCGCGCGTCGTCCTGCGCGGGATCGGGTTCACGGGGATTGCAAACCCGGCTGCACGCCTGCTGATCCAGGGCAGTTCGCCGCAGAGCGTCACCGTCGTCAACGACACGGAGATGGTTGCGACCGTGGCCGCACTCAACCCCAGCAGTCACGTTGTGAGTGTCTCAAACGGTCTGGGCTACTCGACTTCAACCCGCAGCATCACGGCCGTTCTCGTATCGGTTCTCTCTGAGTGACAAGGGCGATCGCGTCGTGTTCGATGCCACCACCCTGCGCGATGGTGGGTTCAATCAGTTGGGGCAACTGGTGATTCCGGCCGCCGACGGCTATTCGGCGATCGACGCGCTCGTGTCTCCGGACGGGACCCGGATCTACGCGCTCAGCTATCCGAACAGCGCCCCGTCGGGGACGCCGCCACCGAGGGTTTATGTCTTTGACGCCACTGTCGCGCAGGCGGCGCTGCCGGTGATCGGCTACTTCACGCTCAACGATTACCCGTCTTGTCCTCCGGCAGGGGGGCCGCCCAACTGCACGAACTACAACCACGCCTCAGCCATCAGCATTGACGGGCAAACGCTGTATTACGCCGGACAGCAGAATTTCGTGGTGGTACCGACCAACACGCCGCTCGGGGTCGCTTCGGCTCCGCCGACGCTGATCAAAGCCGGACAGCGCCGTGCGGCAACGCCGCGGCCGTTACGCTTGCACTGAGCGTCTGAAACCGTTGGCAGTATGCAACGCACGGACGGACCCTTGCGATTAGGGGTTCGTCCGTGTGCGCCGAGGATCCGGTCTTTTTAGGGCCACAGTGGGCGCCATTTCGCAGTGAGTGGGTCCATGCGCCTAGAGCGCGACACATCGGCGTTAGTGCTGACCTGCGGTCGACGGGAAGGCCGGCAGCGTTACTAATTCCTGCCTCTCGAATCGTTCTACATCGGAATGAGTCTCGTTGAGACCAACATTCTGCCGTCATTTATCGAAGGCTCGAACACGAACAGGATCTCAACCTAACAAGAAAGGGCGGCTTACAGCCGCAGACGCGGGCTAACGTAAACAATTATCACCAGAGGTCGCGCCGTGTCACCTTAGACATTGCATTTCTAGCGTGACTTCCTTCGGATATTGAAAGCTTGCTCCGCTCGCCATATCAACACCGACTCCCACGATGCCGCCGAAAATCAAATTTCCGGCGGTTGACCATTTTCCCGACGACTGTAAAGTCGCTCTGCCCTTACCCTCTTGGGATTCACACTCTATCGTCAGATCACCTGCTGAGCGCTGAACATTCACCGCTACTGGCGTCATCACACTTTTTACGCCACGCGAATTTGAGAGCATGCATTGAGCGTGAACGACGGTCGTAGAGTGTGCACACGTCGTAATCAAAGTCACCGACTGATCTGTATCTCCAGCCATGGTCGCACAACCAACGAGCGCGACGGAAAACATAGCTGCAAATACAAAAACCAGTGATCTCATGACGACGTGTACGCTTTGTAGCCACGATCGGTCATGCACTGCGAAAGAATATGCTCTCGGGCCTTCGCTTCTTTCTGCTTCGCATGACCGCCCAATGCACCGCCACCAGCAATAGATCCTGCGATGATAAATGGAAGAGCCGGTAAGAATACGGCGCCTGCGACTGCGGTAGCGACACCCGCGACGGCTGCGCCTCCGGCCACGGCACCAACGGCCGCGTTTGCAGTTGCATTACCGCTAAGATCATAGTTCTTCGCAACCGCAGTACATTCGTCCAGATCGGCTTTATATTTTGCCGTATCCGAAATGGACTTGGGGTCTATGGCAACTTGCGGGCCCGAAGCACACCCAGCAAAAGCAAGAACGACGATTGCACTAACGATCCGTGTGAATGGCTGGCTCATGTTAATTCCATTTATTGTCAACTGAGCATAAAACTGCCTTGGCGCGTGGCGCATCACAAGAAAAATTGAGGAAAACTGCGACTCCTATCGCACTATTCGCGATACCCACCGGATCAAAAATATTTTCTACGTTCCCTCTACTCTCGCGACATGAGTCTCTCTGCTGATTTGATGTCGTCTATCCGGCGCGTGACGAACAAATCTGGTTTCAGTGCGACTTTTGCTCTCTGCCCTCGGCACTAGAAAAACCAAGGAAACCCTACGCCCTGACGATCGAGCGGTATTCGGTGGGCGACTCTTGCCGTGGGAGACCCGTATCAATTCTTCATCTACGGTTCACTGGTCCCTCTCGCTATTCCCTTATCGATCGGCAACGGTCAATGCAGAACCGATGCACCGTGACACTGCTTATATTTTCGCCCCGAGCCGCACGGGCACGGCGCGTTGCGGCCGATTTTGGCTTCTTTGCGGAACGGCTGGCGGTGCTGAACCTCCTCGTTTCGCGAACGCTGTCGCCTTTCGGTTCGTCGAGCGATACCGTCTTGGTAGATCTGTTGCACGGTGGACGCCAGCGCACCAGCACGACGGTGGTGTTCTGCGAGCGAGAGGTCTAGCTGCTGTAGCCGCTCAAATCCCTCCCACGTACCGTAGAGCGACAGTGTCTCAAACCACTCCGGATGCGTGTCGAGAAGGGGCTTCCACGCCTCCGGCGTCAGGCTGATGCCCTTCATGAACCCGAAGCACCACTCGTCGATCACTGCGACGGGTTCCGGACCCGATACGTTCTCCATAATCAGCGGCTCGTACTGGTCCGGCACGTCCCGCAGCACTTGGGCAATGTCGTTCATGTGACGCATCACAAGGGAATAAATCCGGGACGCCTCAGCAACGTCATGCCAGAGCGGACTGTCCTGACCACGCTCTTGATCCCAGACCCACGGCAGCCATTGACTGGGCATCACGGCGACCGGTCCCGCGACGATCGCGGTCAAAAACCCATCCAACGTCGATACCCCCATCGACTCGTCGATGCCTTCAGCGTCCAATAGGAACTGACCCAACTCGTCGAGTTCCTCGTCGCTCAGGGGTCCGCTATCCAGTCGTTCCGCGCCTCGAGTCATTCGCGTCACCACCCCTGACTGCCAGGGACTCCTTTGAACGGGCCGACCAACTCGGGCGTGATCCAGCCGCCGTAAAACCCACCGGGCTGTGGTCGGACTCTGGCGCCACCCACCGTACAGTCGAGCAGGGCCGGGTAAAACGCGACACACTCCGCCAGTACGGTGGCCCCTGCAAACGGCTTCGGGTAGCTCCACCCGACACGATCCAGGCGCGCCGCGTCGTTCACCAACGACCAATACCGGGCCTCGCCCTTCCACTCACACAGCGAGCCCGCACCGGCATCCACGCAGAGCGCGCGGTTCACGTCCACCCAAGGGATATAGACGGTCGGCGGATGGGCGGTCTCTAAGACGCGCAACGCTCGAGTGGTTCGCGCCAAGAGTGCCTCGCCCCAGTGGATCACGACCTCGCGCGGCTCGGCCTCAATCCGCGGAGGGCGTGGAAAGTCCCAAACGGAGACCTGCCCCGGTCTCGTGGGTTCGGCGAACGGCGGCCGGTCCTCGCCTCGCCACCGCCAATGGGCCCGCGCGCGTGCGATCCAATCCGAGTGCTGTGTCATGGCGTGCTCCGCGGCATCGTTGTCACTGTCTCGCTGTTGAGGGTACCCGCGCGCCCGCGTCGAGGGTCAAGCACCCTCGAACCCCGTCAACACGTTCACGGTATTGATCCCCACGTCGGACACCGCATAGCCGCCTTCGAACGCGAACAGGGTTGGCAGACGCAGTCCTGCGATCATGCCCCCGTACGTCGAAAAATCCGCCGACGTCAATTTGAAGAAACTGATGGGGTCGTGCTCGTAGGTGTCGACGCCAAGCGAGACGATGAGGGCGTCTGGCGCATACGCGCGGATACGATCTAGCCCCATCTGCAGTGCCTGCTGCCACACGGCGAAGGGCGTCGCGCGCGGCAGTGGGAAATTGAGCGTATACCCCTCGCCCGGGCCGGCTCCGGTCTCATCGGCATACCCCGAGAAATAGGGGAACGCATCGGCCGGATCGCCGTGCAGCGAGACGTACAGCACGTCGTTGCGCTGATAGAAAATATCCTGCGTGCCGTTGCCGTGGTGAAAATCGACATCGAGTATCGCGATGCGCTGCGCACCGCGATCGAGCAAGGATTGCGCGGCAATCGCGGCGTTGTTGAGAAAACAGTAGCCACCGTAGAGGTCGTACCCAGCGTGATGCCCCGGTGGGCGGCAGAGTGCAAACGCCGAGCGCGCACCACCGGCCAGATGCGTCGCCGCCGTGAGGGCCACGTCCGCCGCCGCCTGAGCGGCCTCCCACGTGCCCGGGCCGATCGACGTTTCACCGGCCATGGCGTAGTAGCCCAGTTGCCCCGTGATGCTCGTCGGCACGCGCTGCGTCATCCGTCGCGCCGGCCAGCAATCCGGAATGGCCTCGCCGAGATTGCCGGCCGCATGCCACTGCTGCCATGCCGTTGAGAGAAACCTTACAAAGTTCGGCTCGTGCACCCGCAACACCGGCTCGAGTCCGTGGCGGGTGGGCGCGACGATCTCGCCGAGCGCAACCGCGTGCAGCCGTTCCAACACGTAGCCCACCCGCTCAGGGCATTCGTGCGGCGGCACCAACTGGCCACCGTAGAGTTCGGTACGAACGTTACGCTGCAGATGATCTTCGGTATAAACGGTAAGCATGCGGTGACCTCAACGGTGGATCCGACGTCAGGCTCCGATGATAGCCTCCCGCCGCCGACGCGCGGAACGCCCCCACGTGCCGGACACGCCCCTCAGGTCGCACCACCGACGGCACGGACCGCTCCGGTCTGCGACGCCGCCGGCCGTCGCGCCGACGATCGCGGCATACTGGGCCCTCCGTGTCCGGGTAAGGACTCCGTCCCATGCCTCGTTTCGTCTTCGCGGTGTTTGGCTCACTCGGGGATCTCAATCCCTGTGTCGCGATCGGTCGTGCACTCCGTGGGCTCGGCTACCCGGTGGCCATCGCCTCCCACGCCGACTACGCCGAGCGCATTGCGGCCGCAGGGTTGGAGTTCCTGGCAATCCGGCCGTCGTTTGCCGACCTCGAGCGCCACACCGGTCGGGACCGCAGCCGGCTGACGGCGTATCTCCTCGCCCACCCGTCACGGCTGTACACCCATCTCATCCTGCCCTTCTTGCGCGCTGGGGTGGAGGACTTGGAGGCCGCGCTGAGTCCGGACGATGTCCTGCTCGTCACCACCGCCGCCGTCAGTGCGCGCCTCGCCGCCGAACGGCGCGGTGCGCCGTGGTTGGCCCTCGCACTGCAGCCGTCGGTGTTGTGGTCGGTGCAACATCCACCCCGACTGCCGCCGCTCGACGCACTCATGGAGTGGGCCATAGCGATGGGTCCGATGGCTGTGCGCGGCGTCCTCGCGCTCCTTCGTCTCGGCCTTACGCAGGTGGGCCGGCCCATCCGGCGCCTGCGCGCGGAATGGGGCCTTCCGCCGCAAGCCGTCGATCCGCTGCTCGGCGCAGCGCTATCCCCGTACGGAACACTCGCCCTCTACTCACCCGCGTTCGCACCGTTACCGACGGATCTCGCCACACCGGTCGTCGCGACCGGCTTTGCCCGCTACGACGCCACGGAGCAAGGCCGTACGGTGCTTGCGCCGGAGCTCCAGACCTTTCTGGCCGCAGGATCGGCCCCGATCGTTTTGACGTTGGGTAGCTCATTCGTCTGGAGTCCGGGGCGCTTTTACATCGACGGTCTGGCGGCCGTCCGGGCGCTGGGTCGTCGGGCCGTGCTCCTGATGGGCGAAGCTGCCCATCATCCGGATCAGCAACGCCTCGCCGCGGACGACGTGTACGTGACGGATTACGCGCCGTATTCGACACTCCTCCCGCATGCCGCGGCGGTCGTGCATCAGGGTGGCATCGGGACCTGCGC
>Ga0007813_1000016_pt1 | contig 70809 bp, 60 predicted proteins | sample CryBogCBE29Jun09_FD_71194 | JGI IMG/M metagenome (GOLD analysis project Ga0007813, IMG submission 71194) | Freshwater microbial communities from Crystal Bog, Wisconsin, USA - CBE29Jun09 | ecosystem: Environmental > Aquatic > Freshwater > Lake | place: Crystal Bog, Wisconsin, USA | collected... | reverse complement strand
AAATTTTTCGCACTTTGTAACAAGGCTTTACCAAATTGAGATTCACTGGGATTGCGATGTCCATATACCAATAGTGTGTTTTTCATGGTTTTCCTCAAAAATTAAAAATTCTCAATTGAATTTAGCTCACTCAGATCGATAAATTGTGTATTCGTTTCTTCATTTGTTTTGAATATAGCAGTTGATATGTTCGTATGTGGGTGGGGTTGTCATTGATTTGTCGCATTTGACAGGCAAAATAGGATGCAGATTAATTGCATCTTGATACTTTCCTGCTCTTATTTGATGACCTGTTTCTTAAGTTTTACATGAAAAAAATGGTTTCTGGTGTCGTGCGTAGTTTATTGCTAGGCTTTTTAATTTCTGGCTTTATTCAATTTCAAAGTTCATCTCAAACGTTATCTCAAACCCAATCCTCTCTAGAGACTTCTCAAAAAATAAAATTCCAAGACTTTTTCAATTTCCCTATTGGTCCCAAGGGAGTTGAATTTTCACAAAAAGTTCTTCCACTTGTCGGGAAAACAGTGGTCATTGAGGGTTTTATGGTGAGATCTGATGCATTGCACAAAGGTCAATTCTTATTGACTCCAACGCCAATTGAAATCAATGAAGAGGACGACGGTCCAGCCAATGATTTGCCAGTTCATACCGTTTTGGTGAAGTTGGATAAAAAACAATCTGAATTACTCATCGCACAAAAAGATGGCGTCATAAGGCTTGAAGGTCGACTTGAGCTTGGTCGACAAGAGGAGAGCGGTGGTCAAGTTTCTTGGATTAGATTGATCGTTTCACCTCAAGCAGTCAATGTTCTCTCAGCTGGCGCACAAAATATTCAGAGCTCAGCCTCTGGATCCTAGGGTATATTTTTTGTTGTTTTCGAAAATAAGCAACCAGTCTAACAATTTACTATTTAAACAAAGATCATCATGAAACAAAATAGAAATATCTCAAGTCAATTTAAGTTTTTCAGCAACCGCTCATCTTTTCTCAAAGCATTTGCTCCTACTTTGTTTTTGAGTGTATTGTTTGGTAATGCATGGTCAGCACCCACTGTAACAAGATTGACCCCTCCCAGTGAGCTTTTTTCAAGTGGTCAACCGGCTCCAGTCATTGCAAGGTTTTTACCAGGACAGCGTTTTGATTTGCAAGCTACGATTGCCCCAGATGATGCCAGCAAAAGCATTTCTTCGGTTGAATTTTCTGTTGATCAAAAGACCCTCAAACTACCCGTGAGTTTGAAAGATTGCAGTTCTGGTTGTTTGCCACAAGTTGCCAAAAATTCCACCATTGCCACTTCGCGTGCGTTCAGTGTCACTGCACCTGGCATACATCAATTGACGGTCACTGCCAAGCAAAGTGATGGTCAAACCGTTACCGCAAAGGGAAATTTTGAAATCGTTGCATTGAGCGCAGGAGGTCAAAAAGTAAAAAACATCATCATCATGTTGGGTGATGGTATGGGGGCAGCCCACCGCACAGCTGCCCGCATTGTTGGTGGTGGTTATGCTCAGGGCAAGGTCGTGACTCCCCTGAGCATGGATTCTTTCCCTGTTACGGGCATGGTAAAGACTTCTTCCCTGAACTCAATCATCACAGATTCCGCACCTGGCATGTCATCTTATGTTTCTGGAAACAAAAACAACAACAACGAAGAAGGTGTATTTCCGGATGACACCCTTGACTTCTTTGATAATCCACGCATTGAGTATTTGAGTGAATATCTTCACAGGACACAAGGAAAAGCGCTTGGAGTGGTCACCACTGCCGATGTATTTGATGCAACACCAGCTGCCAATGCAGTTCACACCAGCAATAGAGGAGCTGGCACGGGAATTGTTGACCAATTCTTGGATGATCGTGATCTTTCAGGCCTGACCGTCCTCATGGGTGGCGGTCGGAAATGGTTCTTGCCATCCAATGTTCCTGGTTCAGCGAGAAGCGATAAAAGTGACTATGTTTTTTCGGAAAACGATTCTCATTCAGCGCTGATTGCTTCTGCGTGGGGCGCAAAAAGTGGTAAATTAGACGCTTCTCGCGATTTGATTGCTGATTTTCAAGCGGCTGGATTTGCTTATGCCCCAACTAGAAGTGCATTGCAAAGCATAGATCTTGCCCATTCCGATCGCTTATTGGGTTTATTTGCATTTTCAAACATGAATGTTGCCTTGGACAAGATCGACGGTCGTCGCAATATTGTCAAGCCAGGATCCACCAAAGTTGTTGATGATTTTGGCTTGCCAGACCAACCAATGCTTGATGAGATGACAGACATGGCTTTGGCCGTTCTGAACAAAAAGAAAAATGGTTTTGTCTTGATGGTAGAGGGCGCTTCAATTGACAAACAAGCTCACAACATGGATACCGAGCGTTGGATTTTGGATACCATCGAATTCGATAAAGCTGTTGCAAGAGCCAAAGATTATGCTCAAAAGCACAAAGACACATTGGTCATTGTGACAGCAGACCATGAGTGCTCTGGTGCTGCCTTGATTGGTGGATCCATGGTGTCAGATACTCAGTTGATTGAGCTTGGTAAAGCTTCAGGTGTGACCAACCTAAGAGATAAAGTGGTTGGCATTTATGACAAAGCTGGGTTTCCCAAGTACACCATTGCAAAGGATGGATATCCACAGGAAACGAATATTGATAAAAGACTACTGGTTGGATATGGAGCAAATGCTGACAGATTTGAAGATTGGAGAACGAATGAACAACCCATTCAAGATTCTCAGCAACCTTTTGTCAAGCAAACGCCTTTGAACGCATACCCAGCTGATGCTACCAAAAGAGACGTGGACTCAAAGTACGCTGTCACGGGTCAAGTGCCTGGAAACGACGCAGTTCATACCGCGACAGATATTCCGCTTTCCGCTTTCGGTGCTGGCGCATGGAGTTTCACAGGCGTGATGGACAACACCGATGTGTTCTTTAAAATTGCTCAATCGGCCGTACGCGGTATTGTCATGCCCGCAGGCCTCAAATAAATGCATCCTGATGAGTTTTGATGATTCTCGAGTGAATTGATAGAAGATTAAATTTTGATTGCTATATTGAGACGATCTGGCTTTTAGGGCCTGGATTCAAAATTTTGGGCTGATGTTGAAGTCGATTCACCATCAGCCCTTTTTTTTATTGTGCTCACATTGCCTGTGGTATAAGCTGATCTTTTTCCAAATTGAAACTTAAGATTTACTTGGGAGCAAGCGTTACAATTGCACTTATTTAGTTCTATATACCATCATGAAATACGCAAAGTTTGCTTTCTTGCTCAATGTGTTGACCTGGGTTGCCATGAGCACTGCTCAAGCCCAAAATGCGCCATCCTCAGCTGAATCGCAAATGAATCCTCCTGTGATGGAGAAAATTTCTTCTGATGGCAAGAGTTTTTTCAACAGCGAAGAGTGGTTTTTCTCTTGGGGATATAACAAAACTCATTACTCTAATTCGAATATCAATGTGAGTCAGCCAAGCTTGGGCAATAACTTCACAGTCAATGGTGTTCAGGGGCACGATGAGTTCACACATCTTGTTTGCTGTAGTCCAGACAATTTAAGATTAGGTCGATATTTGGACGATAGCAAAGACTTAGCTCTTGATGTCAGTCTAGATCACACCAAATTTACAAGTACTGTCGGACAGGTTGCTCTGGTGACAGGTAAGAACAGTGGAGGTGTCGGCAATCAAGTTTTGAGTTCCGATTATTTTTCTTACATGCTCCACAATGGCCTGAATCACATCATGGTCAATTTGGATTATCGCAAGCCTTTGCTGGGAACGATGGATGAAACATCGAGTCTTTCTTTCGTTGGGAAAGTGGGGGCGGGTATCGCGGTTGTTCATCCTTACAGCGTGATTGATGGCAATGAGTATGTGATGGGCAAGAAGACTTTGACCAATGCGCTGGGATTCAACAATGGATGGTGGAGAATTGTCGGTACTTCAACCAGCTTTGAGTTGGGAATGCGATACGTTGTACTCAAGCCCTTTTACCTTGAGTGGACGAACAAACAAATATTCACCAACATGAGCAATGTTCCTGTTTTCCAAGGTAGTGCATCCCAAAATTTAAGATCCAATGAAATTATCTTCAGCGTTGGATATGCATTTGGTGGAAAACCTTAAGAACCATCTTAAAACTGCTGCTTGCTTAAAGACTATAGGCCAAAGACTTTGCTTTAGCCCAAGGGTGTGATTGAAGGCTGAAAGCCTTTAATAATTGATGACAAGATTCAGTCTAACTTGCCTTGGTTCACCGGGGTGGATCGTTATGCCGTTGGGTTGAACAATGGCTTGAGCCGAAATGCGATAGTCCTGGTTATAAGCGATGTCATAATATGTGCGGTTGAATAAGTTGAGTGCATCGACTGATAGGGTCGTGTTCTTGTCAAGCTCTCTTTTGATTTTTAAGTTTGAAATCAATGCAGCTGGGGCAACTTGCGAGCCGTCTTGTGTCAAAGGATATGAGCCAATATAGCGGTTTTCTAAACCAATTGACCAAGGGCCCATGTGGTGAAGTGCAGCTCTCAGGATGCCCACTTTTCCCACTGCATTAGGGACTTGATTTCCAACTTGGCCGTTGTCGTTCATGGATACATAATTCGAGTGAGTCCAAGCTAAATCTGCATCAAGAAGTAACCAATCATTTAGGGTGTAATGGTTGTTCCACTCGATACCAGTTCGCATGCTAGCCCCATTTGCTGTGGTATTTCCAATTGCGGAGTCAGCACTGTAGACCAGTTCAGGGTCACTTTTGAGCTTCCAAATGGCCAGTGAAGTTTCAAAGTTCGCCAGGGGTTGGCTGCGAGCCCCAAATTCCTGCCCCAAACTGCCAGATAAAGCTTGAATTTGTGAAGCTAGTCCATTTGTGGTTGGATCAATTTTGTTGATCACACCTCTGGCGTCATTGCTGTGCAAGCCCTTGCCAATGTTGAAGAAAAATTCCGTTTTATACCAGGGTCCAAATACAGAGGAGAATTTTGGTGATATTTTCCCTGCTTGGGCCAATCCAGAATTTTGGGGGTTTTCAAAAGCAGTCATGTCCATGTTCACATGATCAGCTCGAACACCGGTAATGGTTCTAAGCCATGGAGCCCAAGTGGTGTGATTTTGAGCCCATATGCTTTGCATCAGTTCATCTACGTTTTCATGCGAGACTGTTCCTAAGGGTTTCCTGTTTTGCGTGTTGAAGAGTCCAAGGTGAATTCGGTCGAAACGCAAATGACCACCAAGTTCTGCAGTTGAATCATTTCCCCAAAGAGAACCATTCCAACCCTTGACCCATTTGATGCTCAAAGTGTTGCGTTGATCCAGCTGTTCAAATTGATCGCCGGTTTGAGGTCTAAATTCATAAAATGTAAAGTCAGACCACAGGTTAAGCTCATGGTGTTCAACACTGGCTTGAAGTTTTTGATATCCCTCGTCGCTGACTTCATGTCTTTCAAGTGCAAATGTCGTTCTTTGGGACTGTCCTCCGTCGCTCGAATTCATGGTGTCGTAAAGACCCAATTGACCTGACTGAATCAGCTCCAGCGGGATTTGATCCGTTGAATTCCAATGCGCTGTGTAGTATCTGAAGTCAAACGACCAACCTTTGGAGTTGTTGCCCTCGCTCAAGCGAAACAGTCCATTGACTTTTTGCAGTTTCTCTTTGATCTGCCATGGACCATCTTCATGCATGATTTCAAGGGCGCCCAAGAGCTTTGGGCGTGTATCAATCAGAGTGGTATCAAAACCATTTGTAAAAGCTGATTGCAGTCTGGTTGAGCCCGCGACTAATGCGCGTTGATAGCCGTAGGATCCTAGCGTGAAGCTTGAAAAGTTCTGTTTCAAATCTTTTTTGTAGATCACTTCGGCTGATCCAGCTGAAGCGAAATCACCATTTTCCGCAAAATAAGGCCCTTTTCTGTAGTCAATGTGATCGATGAGCTCTGGGATGAGATCATTTAAATCAGAATATCCTTGCCCATGTGCATGTGTGGGCATATTGGTCTGAACGCCATCAATTGAAGTGGTGAAGTCGGTTCCATGATCCAGGTTATATCCTCTTAAGAAATACTGGTTCGCTTTTCCCTCTCCAGAGTGTTGGGTAACGACAAGTCCTGGGACTGTTTCAAGCACTTCGCCCGGACGCAAAAAGGGTTGATCTTCAATGGTTTTGCTGTAAACGACGCCCTGAGAAGCGGCATCTGAGCTCCCTAAACTGTTGTCGTAGTGCCCAAGTATGGTGATTGGGGATCCCAGTGAGATAGCCGATGCAACCGCAATAGGGGTACCCAATTGAGGTGAACCCATATCAAGCGTATCTTGGGCTAAACACGTTCCACATGAGAAGAAAATGCCTAACGAATATTAGATCAGCTTCAAAATGTTCTCTAGATCATCGGAAAAATTCTATTGTATTACGAATTTTAAAATCTTCATACCAATGATCAAATTTGACCCATCCCCTATTTTTGGGGTCTATTGCGTCTGGGTTAGTGTTTGAAAAGTATCCAAGTTTGAGAAAAAACTTGGGATGAAATTCCGATTCAGCTTGAAAAGCGTGTGCTTAGAGTTCAAGGTCTATCCAAGCTCGAATGGATACATCAAGCGTAAAAGCCAAAAATGAGAAGGGGGGCGCGCTCATCGTCCCCAAAGTTCCTCAGCTTTGGTAGGCTTTAAGTGCAAGTAGGCTTTGGTATCGAGAAGGCGTCAAGGCAGGCTGATCGCTCACTTGTGGCGTGACTTGGGCTTCTAGATTCGTCAAAAAAGCTTCGGTGGTCGGGTCACTCGAAGACGTTGGGTTGTAGCTCAGTCCAGCCCTTTGATAGATTGGCAAATCAGCGGTGGACCCTTGGAGGTCTTTTAACTGGTTTTGAATGGGATAGTTGACATCCACATTGAATTTTTGAGAAAGTACTTGACTCCTCAGTGGAGCCCTCTCCGTTGCAATGGGGCTATACAGAGAGACTTTTGGTCCAATTGCGTTTAGTGCCATGCTTTGATTTCTCAATTTAACTGATGATGTTTGATTTTAAAAAGTTATTTTAAAAATACAAGGCCAACTCGTAGCCCACAACGGTTAAGAAGCGCGGATGACGTGTTTGAATAGTTTTAGATTAAATTTAATTGATATTTATGTATTATTTTAAAAAATTTATGTAATTTTTTAGTTATAAAAAAATGGTATGAAATTAAATGCAGCAATTTCGAAAACTTTAGAGTAATTGGCTGTAATCGGCAGTAACAAGGATTGATCTGAGGTGTTGATTCAATTGCTCAAGGGGGGATTTCCAGTCGCCGGGCGTGGGTTGGCGAAAAATTCGTGAATTTGGGTACCATTTGGATTTTTCACTCAAATGGTGCCATCTCCAATCTGCGTTGAACTTGAGCAGCAAAAGGGTTGGCTTGCCCATTGCTCCAGCCAAGTGAGCAACTGATGTGTCAACGGTGATGATGAGATCGAGTTGAGAGATCAGAGCAGCTGTTTGTTCAAAATCGACCAATTCGTGAGTGAAGTCAATCAAAAATGGACCACCCCATTTCTCATTTTTGAGGGCTTCAAATTCACTTTGCGGGATGAATCCTTTTTGAAGGGTGAAGAATGAGGCATCGAATTCTCTTAAAAAATGAAAATTTAAAAGCTGTAGATTTCTCTTCTTATTCGCCTCCCAAGTCTCCTCTTGATCAATGCGGTAGCCAGAACTCCAAACCAAACCGATGCGAGGATTGGAAATATTAATGGTTTTAATTTTCCATTCATCAACAGATTGGGTGCTTGGAAAAACGTAGGGTTCGCTGTAAAGAGCCTGAGGGCTCTCAATACCAAGAGCCAAAGGCAAACTCATTAGAGGAATGTGAAAATCTGACTCAACAAGTCCCTGTCCCAGCGCAATGACATTGACGTTAGGAAAAGATGATCGAACCAAGTTGACCAAATCTGTTTGAACTTCAAGTACAACGGTTGAATTTTTGAAAAAATGGTGATTGCAGAATCGGATAAATTGCAAAGTATCACCAAAGCCTTGCTCAGCAAAAATCAAAATGGTTTTGTGATCCAAAGGCTCTTGACCAAGCCATAAATGTGAGCTGAAAGAACGTTGCTTTTGTTGATAGTAAACCTCATTTTGCTTCCATCGCCATTCGTATTCAATAAAGCCATTTTTGTAATCATCAATCAAAAGTAAGCAATGACTTAAGTTCCAGTGCGACTGAATGTGTTGAGGATCGATTGACAAAGCCAACTGGTAACTATCAATTGCCTTTTGAGGAATCGACAGTTCAAAATAGCTCACTCCGAGGTTGAAATACGCGGAGCTTTGACTTGGATCTAGCGAAATTGAATCAAGGTATCTTTGAACTGCTAGAGCATGATTTCCCGATTGATTTGCAATGACTCCTAAGTTGTAGGAGACCTCGTGAGAGGAGGGATTGATCAATGCTGCATGCTTTAAATAATTTTTAGATTGCTCATGCTGCTTGAGTGAAAAATATGCGATACCCAAGTTGTAGTTAGAAGCAAAGTTCGATGGGGTGATGCAGCAGCTGATTTGGAAACAATGGATGGCGCATTGAGTTTCTCCCGCTAAATTCCAAGCAATGCCTAAATTTTGAATTGTTTTCTCGTGATTTTTTTCAATGAGCAATACACTTTCAAAGTATTGCCTTGCTCTTTCATGATTTAAATTTTGTAAATTACAAAAGCCAATTTTATAAACATGATCCGCTATAGATGGATCCAAAACCAACGCCTTTTCAAAATATAAAAGCGATGTAATAAATGAATTGCGGGAAAAATAATTTTCACCAATCTCGGCGAAATTGGTCATACTCTCATTTGAAGCCTTAACCATATCGGGTCAACCGGTGTTAGTTTGAAAGCAAAGCCTCTAACTCGAGGGTGTCTTGGCAAAAACTTCGAATTCCTTGGGATAATTTATCATTGGCCATCTCATTGGTATTCATCGCCAATCTGAATTCAGATTCATTGAGTGAAATTTCTTTGATTGCCATGGAGTCGGCCATTTCAGGTGACAATGCCCTAGGTAAAGGCAAATTGAGTTGTTGAAGCTCATGCAAAAGTTCTGGACTGATGGTCAATAAATCACAGCCAGCAAGGTGTTGAATTTGAGAAATATTGCGAAAGCTTGCCCCCATGATTTCTGTCGAGAATTTAAACTTCTTGAAATAAAAGTATATTTCTTGAACAAATCGTACGCCCGGGTCTTTTGATCCTCCAAACTGGCTTTCATTCCATTGAGCTCCCATTGCACGTTTATGCCAGTCGTAGACCCGACCAACAAAGGGAGAAATTAATTTGACTTTGGCTTGTGCACAAGCTACCGCTTGCTCAATTGAAAATAACAGCGTTAAATTGCAATTGATACCCTCCGATTGAAGTACTTTGGCAGCTTGAATTCCCTCCCAAGTCGCTGCAATTTTGATCAAAATTCTTTCCTTCAAAATACCTGACTCTTTATAGAGTTCAATGATTCGCTTGGCCCGTTGGATGGTCTCCTCGGTGTTGAAGCTCGCACGCGCATCTACCTCAGTAGATACTCTGCCAGGTATACGCTTTAAAATTTCACAGCCAAAGAAAACGATCAGGTGATCTAATTTTTCACTGGGTGAATTGATAGAGTTGTTGATGGATTCACTTTTAAGTATGTAGGCATACTCAGGATTTTTGATGGCTTTGAGAATTAAGCTTGGATTTGTTGTTGCTTCTTGGGGGCTCAGGGCCATGATCTTATTGAAGTCCCCGGTGTCAATGACGATCTTTGTGTATTGTGAAAGGGCTTCAAATTGGTTCATGGCGGTTAAAAATTAGGTGTGTGAGTTTGTTGGCCTACGAGTGATTCATTATGCCAATATGAAATTGAAATAAGCAGAACAAATGCAATTTATGACTTCGAATCAGTACTTTCCAATCCATTCGTGCAACATGCATCAGATCGAAGGTGCCTATTCAAATGTCCTAATGAATAATTTTAAAAAATATTCGGCACTTGGAGTTGTATTTGCTAATTTGACATAAAAGCGTGATATCTTAATGCTTTATAACTAGGGGATGCGATATGGGTCTGTTTGATGTATTTAAAAGCGAACCGCTAAAGCTTACGCCACGGTTGACCTTGGCCGTAAGCCTGCTTTTCATGATGTCTGCCGATGGTGAAATAGAGGAAGAAGAAATTGGCCAACTTCAGTCTGTTTTGGGTGATGATGCTGACCTCATTGACATGGCTATTAAGTATGTTAGATCCCATACTTTTGATCAGTATTTAATTGAAGCACCAGCCTTATTAACAGTAGATCAAAAAACATGCTTGATGATCAATGTTTGCGACTCGCTTTTGTCTGATGGAGTGGCAGCTGAGGCAGAGCAGAAAATGTTTCATCTAATGCTTGGCGCGATGGGAATTTCGCAAGAAGATTTCCGAACCCACTTTCAAACGATTGCACTGAAGAACAATCGAAATATCTTCAAATAATCGAACTCTATCCATTTGTACCGGTATATGCCGGTCAAATGTTGGATGATTCGATCAATTTAAATTTTTTCAGGATTTCTTTGGAAATCTCTTGATTCAAAGTTACCGGGTGCTTTGAATCGTTGATCTTCAATTGGTGAGATTTAGGAAAGCGAAGTTTAATTTCTAAAACGACATCGCTTGTGCAGATGACGGAATGTCCGCCATATATTAATAACAGCGTTCCATTGAAATGATCAAGCAATGGGTAAAAGTGCATTCCAATCAAATCTGATTTGTAGGGCAGATCAAAATGCTCATTTCTTTGAACATCAGTTAAAACTTCTGGTGAAACTTTTAATCTTTCGGCCAACTCCTGAAGGCTTACTTTTGAGTTGCTAATTGGCTTTGATAATTCAAAAATGGATAACCATTTCAGGGTCAAACCAATGTCATTTAAACAAATGCCTTTGATTTGATTGCCCAACCCTTGATGCAAATATAAAGTTAATATTCCACCCATGCTTGTACCAACAAGATAAATGTTGATTGGGTTCGAATATTTAGTGTCTTTTGCATGGATGATTTCTGAAATTAAAAATTGAATGTCCTTCAGGTATACAGACATTCGATAGTTTTCACCATGACCCAGGGGAGAAGATTGGCCTCTTCCACAGATGTCAATGCTAACGATGTGCACGTCCGTGCATCTAATTGCACATTCATGAAGCGGCTCAAATGTATCCTTGGTCTCCAAGATGCCAGGTATGCAGAAAATGATGTTCTGACTTAAGGGGTTACCTGATTCTGTGTAAGCAAGCTGTCTTTTTTGATTTCCACTTGCAATTTCAATTTTTTGATTGATCATTTAGTGGATTGCATTTCCATTAATTTTCCGCATCCCGGTTTTCAAAATCATAGATCAGTACATCAAGAGATTGATTGACATTCGCTATCAAATCCTCCAGTTTCTCCCTGTCTTCTGCCTGTGACGCCCACAGGAGGGAAGAGTCATGTATCGGAGAAATGTCATGAAAAGCAAAATCGTTTACTTGAACGCCTTCGTTCTCCAAAATTTGTACCAGCATCAATGTCGAAAAAAAGAACAAACGATAATAAAGCGATATGCTCGCGCTTGCTGATAATTGAATTTGTTCACTGTAGAAAAAAAACAAGTGTTTGACTTGATCTTTAACTTGGATTTGTTCAAATTGAATTGAGTATTCAGTAAACAGAGACTGCGTAGCGATTAGCCACATGTTTTCGCTGTGCGGATCTTTTGTATGCGAAGTCATCGAATCTTTCTTTGATTCGATGATCGTAGCATCAAAAGGGTATTGCTTTAGTACTTAAAGCAGGATCGGATTAAGATTCTGACGGTTTTTTAGAGCTCAAGGTCCAAGTGACTGACCTTTGTCTTTCTCTTACATTGAGTATGCAATGTTGTTTGAGATCTAAATTCGTTATTTTTTCGCATTTTGTTGCATCCAATTCAAACTTGGCCTGGCAAACCAAGCGTGCATTTTCGCTGGGTTCGTCCTTGCATGGATTGGTGATTGATGCGATGGAGGAAATGCAAAATACTGAAGTCATTGCGCATAAAGCTTGACGAAAAAATTTCATAATTTCTGCAATGTAAGTAATCAAGAAATTAACGATCGGCATAATTATTACATCTCTGTAATTTTTATCAATCTATTTAGTAATACCTAGGTATTAATTTAGTTAATTTTTATATTCATTTTGTTCTTCACGCGATGGTGTAGGATCATTACTAATAAGGAGCTTTTATGCTTAAGAAACTAATTTTTGCGACCTGGATAACTCTTCTGATTTCACATTCACCGGCACAAGAAAATTCTGTTCCAACGCGTTTCAGAGGTGCAATAACAAGCGTTACAAACAGTGAAATCTCAATCATCGATCAACAAGGTGTTGAAAAGAAATTCAACATCTCGACTGATCAAGCAGTTCAAGAGGTTTATCCTATTTCCAAGGACATGATTCAAGCCAATTCTTATATTGGTTCTGCGGGCATGGTTGGAGTTGATGGAAGAGTTAAAGCGATTGAGGTTCTTGTATTTCCTGAGCAAGCGCGTGGAACTGGAGAAGGGCATTACCCTTGGGATTTACAGGAGGGCAGCACAATGACAAATGCGACCGTAGATCAACTCAAATTTGGAAAAGATGATTTTGAAATGTTGGTCAAGTACAAAGATGGAGTTAAAAAGATAATTGTTGATGACTTGACACCAATCGTATCTATTAAGCCAGGTGATAGAAAATTACTGAAACCAGGAGCATACGTTTTGATCACTGCTCTAAAAAAAGAAGGGCAATGGACGGTCATTAGACTTAGTGCCGGTAGGGACGGATTCAAACCTCCCATGTAAGGATATGAATAAATAGTCATTTGAAAAAGGAATTTCTTTTTGGAAAATGCCAATGCAATTTCTTTGGTCTAACGCAGTGCGCATCGATATAAAAGTTTTAAAGTGATAATCAGATAAAGAAAAAATCAAAAACGACATAAAAAAATTAGATTTTTTCGAATTTTATTTTTAACGATACTCCTTTTACGATTTTTAGCTCGGAGAAATTTGATGCTGAACTCAAGAAGCAAACGTGATGCTGCGGTTTCAAATTGAGTTAAAAATTATTAAGATATAATGAATTATTAGCCCGAGTGGTGAAATTGGTAGACACAGCGGACTTAAAATCCGCCGCTTTCGTTAATAGCGGGCGTACCGGTTCGATTCCGGTCTCGGGCACCAATTCAAATTTAATCGCAACCATTAGATTGCGCTTAACCAAGCATCAATTGTGATTGTCAGCGCACTCAATACTGTCAATAGACTGCGAACACATTTCGCACACGATTACACAGCGTTACCAGCATTTTTTTTAGCTAACTCGTGTGTACTTTTTCGTGTTGTAAAGCGTTGAAAAATTTTCTGGCTTCTGCTTAAAATCCGCCGCTTTTGTGAAAAGCGTGCTTTCTGGTTTGATTGCGGTTTCAGTTATCTACTTACCGCGATAAGAGTATGAATTGCCAAGCATAATCGTGAAAATTTTTTTAAACTCTGCATGCCTGTGCGATAAATATCAACATATACGCGCTAAACAAGCTTTCAATAATTACATATGCTTGGAATTAAATTTTGGCAAAAGTGGCATATTGATTGATTTAATCACTTCCAAATGTCACAAAGATTTCTCAACAGCGCACCGAAGCCTTTAATCATTGATCAGTCATTCATGAGCCGTTTCATCGACAGAAAAAAAGCATCAAGCATCAGTCACGTTCTTGGGGCAGGTCAAGTTTGTGCTTGGGGGACTTTATATTATTGCTTTCCATTGATTGCCATAGAAATGGGTAAAGATTTGGGTTGGTCAAAGGAAATGATCTACTTTGGTGCTAGTCTAGGTATGCTAATCAATGCATTGTGTGCATATCCTGTAGGCATCGCTTTTGATCGAGGTTATGGTGGTTGGTTAATGTCAATTGCCTCATTACTTGCCTCAGTGATGCTGGCATTCTGGTCAAAAGTAACCACAATTGAATATTTTTATGCAATCTCCATTTGTATAGGCGCCTTACAAGCATGTACTTTATATGAAGCTGCATTTGCGGTTATTTCAAATGCAGTTGAATCTACTCAAATTAGATCACGAATAACTGTCATTACTTTATGGGGTGGCTTTGCCAGTACTGTATTCATTCCGATGGAACAGTATTTGATCAATGAAATGGGTTGGCGAACCTCTCTTCAATGTCTTTGCTTGATCAATTTATTTTGGGCTTTTCTTTATTTCTTCACCATTAGAAATGCAAAAAATAGCGCTGTCACAAATTTTCAATCTGAAAAATCAAAAAAAATCGAAAACCAAAGTGCGGTTAAAAGTGCTTTACATAATAGTGTCTTTTGGTTGCTCTTAATTGCCCTTACGCTTTACTCTGTCACGTTCACTGTATTTATTTTTCATGCGTACCCAATTTTGCAAGAGAAAGGATTAAGTTCAGTAGATGCTGTAAAAGTATTGATGGTCCTTGGTCCAATTCAAGTATTGGGCCGAATGCTCATTAGTCAATTTGCTTCTCGGGTTCCTGTTCGCATAATAGGTTCAGTATTTGCCTTGGTTTTTCCATTGGTTTTTATTGGATTGCTTTTTGTGAAATCAAATGATCTATTCATTTTCATGTTCTTCATAGCATGTTATGGTTTATCAAATGGAATATTTACGATTGTCAGAGGCCTTGTTGTGCCAGAAATGGTGAGTCGACAAGCCTATGGAGCAATCAACGGACTCATCACAATACCAATGATGATTGCTAGGGCTGTGGGGCCAGGTGTCGCGGCAAGTCTTTGGATGCTTCATCAGTCGTATCAAGATGTGTTGATGTTGGTGATTTTAGTATCCCTGACTTTTGCCATTGCCTTTTGGTCTGCAGCCTGGATAAGTAGAACACGCAAAGATGATTCAGGGGATTGAGCTCAGTATTTGATACACAGCAAAAAGGGGGAGACCGAAAATCAATTGCCACCTATAGACTGATTTAATTTTTTAAGGCCTGTATTACTAATGCTAATCACACATTAGATTTGATGATTTAATATCACTCAGGATTGAAGTTTCCTGGCGCAAAAAAGTACTGCGGGTATGGATACAAAAGGGGGGTAACAAAGTCCGAGAACAAACCATTCAACCAACGAGTCGCCATTTTTTCGAGCATACCAAGCACAAAATAGAGCTGAAATTACGCAAAGTGCAATGTAGATATAAAGATTCATATATTCCTAAAAAAGATCATTGAATTTAAAAACTCAACCATCAGTTTTAGGAAAAACTAGAAATTAAATTGCTAAAGTGATCCCATCGTACTCTAATTTTGCTGGATAACCTGGGTGCAAACCCTTGTTTGTGAATTGAGCATAAAAGTTCTCATTTTGTGGTAAAAAGCGATACAATGAATTTTCAAAACTCATACTTTACGAGAGGTTTATATGGCGACATTGTCAAGTTTGCAACAAGGTAACAATCGAACGATTAGCTCATCTGAATTGATTGTTAATAACGAAAATCCCAATGTAAAAGATCAGAGTACCAATATTCACATCGGTGAAGGGGTGAGTATTGTTGGATCAATTACATTGTCTGGTCATGCAACTGTCAATGGATCTGTAGATGGTGAGTTACGTGCTGGAAGTCTGGATATTGGACAAACCGGTCACGTTAGCGGAAAAGTCTATGCCAAGCGAATGACCATTTCTGGCGAGTTGAAGCAAGAGATATTTTGTAGTGAACATTTCCATATTCACTCCACAGGTCGAGTGAGCGGAAATCTTGAGTATTCTGAAATTCAAATTGACAGAGGTGGGCGATTTGTTGGTGATATGAAGGAAGTTAAAGGAAAGTAACTTATATCGAAACCAGTTGTTTTCAGAAAGGTGAGGGCGAGACATTTGGTTTTTGAAACCCTCACTTTCGCTCTCTTCGAAAGATATCAACTTATTTGTAACTAAGCATTTTTTTTGTTTCGGTTTTAGATATCGATTTTTGTAATTGCGAGCAGATCAACTAGCAGATTAGCTCGATACAACTATATATTCTGATTTTGGTTTGAGCTATGTGCTTCATCTTGAGCGATGAAAGAAGAAATTCCTCTAGAGTCTGTCATCTAATGTTTTTTTTAATTATTAAATCCTAAAGATAAGAAGTACTATTGATGAGAGTAAAAAGTATTTCTTGCTCAGTTATTAAAAATGATCAAACACAGAGTACTAGATCAATTCAAAACCAAGATCAAAAGGTCATTGACACATGCCACTTATCAAACCTGATGATTCAAACTCCAAGTTACTGAGACCCCTTGATTTCGCACAGGGAGATGGCCATTTCAAGGGAGGTATGTTGGGATTGGCATTAACTGCCATAGGAGTGGTTTTTGGTGATATTGGTACAAGTCCTTTGTATGCTTTAAAAGCCTGTTTTGATCCCGAGCATGGAATACCCATGACAAGTGATTCAATATTTGGTGTTATTTCGATGATCTTTTGGGCATTCATGATCGTTGTTTCGCTTAAGTATGTTCTTTTTGTGATGCGGGCGAACAATCACGGCGAAGGGGGGATTTTGGCCTTGATGGCTTTATCAATGCGAACAGCAGTCACTGGCACACGTAAAGCTACGATCCTAATGGTTATTGGAATATTAGGGGCCTGTTTGTTTTACGGCGATGCGGTGATTACTCCTGCCATTTCTGTTCTATCTGCAGTTGAAGGTTTGACTGTGGTCTCAGATAGTTTTACTCGCTACGTGATACCTTTGACATTATTCATTTTGATCGCTCTTTTCTTGTTTGAAAAGAAGGGAACAGCTGTAGTGGGAAATTTCTTTGGTCCTATTATGGTTGTTTGGTTTGTGATGATTGGCTCAATGGGTGTTTATCAAATCACACAAGCTCCTGAAATCATTGCTGCCATCAATCCTATGTATGCGATCCATTTTATGGCGCAAGATTCTGCAATGGCTTTCGCTGTAACAGGCGCCGTATTCTTGGTCCTCACTGGTGCAGAGGCTTTGTACGCAGATATGGGGCATTTTGGAATCAAGCCTATTCAGCTTGCATGGTTTGCTATGGTCATGCCCTGCTTGCTTGTGAATTACTTTGGACAGGGTGCCATGCTACTTCACCACCCTGAATTTGTGTCTAATCCTTTTTTCTTGATGGTGCCAGAAAGCTTCACATTAACCCTGGTGATCATTTCAACCGTTTCAACAGTAATTGCTTCACAAGCATGTATTTCAGGCGCTTATTCAATGACCAGCCAAGCCATCTTGCTAGGCTTTGTACCCAGAATGAAGGTCATGCACACTTCTGACAATGAGATTGGCCAGATTTACGTACCATTTATCAATTGGGTTTTGTGTCTAATTGTGATCGTTGTGGTTTTGGCTTTTCAAAAGTCTGATAATTTAGCATCTGCCTATGGCATTGCGGTTTCAACAACAATGCTCATGACAACCATCTTGGCCGCTGTTGTGATGAGTCGTGTATGGAGATGGTCAACTTGGATGGTGACAAGCGTCATTTCATTATTTTTGGTGATTGATTTTGGATTTTTTGCATCAAATTTGGCCAAAGTTTTAGAGGGCGGTTGGTTCCCATTGGCTATTGGTTCTGTGGCCTTCCTACTTTTGATGACTTGGCACCAGGGAAGACAGTTGATCAAGGCGCGCTCGGTCAATAATGGAATTGAGATCGCAGATTTCCTCCCCTCATTGTTGGCAAATCCTCCTCATCGAGTTGAAGGAACTTCAATATTTTTAACTGCTCACATTGACTTGGTTCCGCCAGCTCTGTTGCATAACCTCAAACACAATCGAGTTTTGCATGAGCGCGTTATCTTTTTAAAAGTGAGCATTTGGGATGTTCCAAGAGTGGCTGAAGAACAAAAGCTGGCTGTTAAAGACCTGGGCCACAACATGTACTTGGTTCGAGCCATTTATGGATTCAAAGAGACTCCTGATATTGGGCAAGTACTCTTGTTGCTCAAGCAACAGTTTGCTATTGAGTGTCCGCTGATGGAGACCTCGTTTTTCATGGCAAGAGACTCACTTGTTGCCAAAGAAATTCCACAAATGTCTCTTTGGAGAGAGTTATTGTTTATTTGGATGATGCAAAATGCATCAAGAGCAGCTGATTTCTTTAAAGTGGACCCTGGTCGACTGATTGAATTGGGTACCAAGATCGAGCTCTGAAATGAAGTTGCATTGCGATTAGATTTTTAATCATTCAGCATCACGGCTTACGGAAAACACAATCATTCTTGGCTCCAACCTCCTCCAAGTGACTGATAAAGAGACGCTGTGTCAGCCAGATAAAGCCCCAGTGCCTGAATTCGGTTTAATTTGGCTTGTAAATAAATGGATTGAGCAGATAGCAGGGTTGGCTCTGATGCATAGCCACCATCAAATTGCTTTTTGGTGAGTCCAAATGCTCTAGAGTTTGCTGCCTCGCTATCCTGCATAGATTGTAGATTTTTCTGGTCTTCGCTGATGGCGTACATTGAATCGGCAACGTTTTGCAATGCAGTCAAAACAATTGCTCTGTATTGATCCAGTGAAGCTTGGAGCCCTGACTCTGCAGCACGTTTTCTCGCCAAAAGGGTGCCGCCAGCAAAAATAGATTGATTGACATTCAATGTGTTTGACCAAATATTATTTGCACTATCTTTAAGTTGGGAAAGAGCGCTTGCACTGCTTCCAGACACTGCACTGAGAGAGATTTGTGGAAGCATGTTGCCAAGAGCAACACCAATTTGTGCATTGCTTGCGCGAACCATCTCCTGTGCTGCTTTAATGTCTGGCCTTTGGTTGATCCAGGCACTTGGCACTAAACTTGGAAGATTTTTGGGAATAGAAATCGAATCAATTTCTGGAATGGTCAAGGAAACACTTGGATTCTCACCGCACAATATATTGATTAAATCAATGGCTTGCTCATAAGATTTTTGAATATTTGCAAGTTGCGCCACTGATATCGAGAAGTTGGATTGCTGGTTGGCTAAATCTATGCCGCTTGAATAACCGTTTGCAAGCAGACGGGCAGAATGATCAACCAATTTTTTATTGATATTGACAATCTCTTTACTGATCTTGACTTGTTCACTGAGCGCAGATACTTGAGCTACGCTCGAAATAACATTGGTGACAATGCTAGTCTGTAATGCATAAAGTTGAAAGCGTTGGCTTTCTTCTTGCGCTTTTAGAGACTCAACCATTCGCTGGTTGAGCCCAAATATATCTGGGACAAATCCAACGGTTAGCCCTGCAGTATGCAAGCTGTAAGCGGAGTTTGCCGTGACGTTGTTGATACTGGGAGAAAGAGTCGCGCCTCCATTTTGGCGAGTCACTGCATAGCCAGCGGAGATTGAGGGATAGAAAAAACCTTGTTGAGCAATGGTGTTTTGCTGAGCAACTTTCAAATTGGATAATGCAACTTGAATATTTGGATTGTGTGCCAACGCGAGTTCAATCAAGTGATCTAGATCAGCATTGTTGAAACCCTTCCACCATTTCGAATCAATGAGTGTTGGAGGAAGTTTTGCTTGATCTCTAGTGAATGATTCGCCCAATGAGAGCTTGGGTTCTTGATAATCAGGTCCTACCGCACACGCACTCAATCCGAGGGCAATTGAAGCGCTGAGGTAGAAGATTTTGAATCTGGAAATAGGTAGGGGTTTATTAGATTTCATTTTCATCCACCCAATCCAACACGTCTTCGTTTGATTGTGACTCGTTTGAGTGTCACAGCCAAAAATGCCGGAACGATGAGTAACAGAAACAATGGACCAATCAACATTCCTCCAACCACCACTGTTGCGAGTGGTCGTTGGACTTGGCTTCCAATTCCGTGAGAAATGGCTGCTGGGAAGAGGCCAATGCATGCTGAAAGTGCTGTCATAAGAAGTGGGCGCATGCGAGTCGAATGCGCCAAAAAGAGTGATTCCAACGTGGATTTGCCTGAAACAAGCATGTCTTTATAGTAACTTTGAATCAAAATGCCATTCATGACAGATACGCCAAGAAGTGAAACAAAGCCAATGATGGCCGAAACGCTCAAGGTTTGCCCGGTGACGAATAATGCAATGACACCGCCCAGCGCGGCAAAGGGTACACCTGAGAGTGTGAGCAATGCATAGGTCAAATTGTTGAACAGTGCATACAATAAAGTGATGATCAGCAAAACAGATAGCGGTAAAACCAAAAAGAGTCTTTTCTTGGCAGCTTGAAGCTCCTCAAACTCACCAGCGTATGTAATCCTGTAACCGACCGGTAGTTTGACATTCTTTGCAATTTTCTTTTCTAGTTCAGCCACAGTTGAACCTAGATCACGACCTCTAGCGCTGAACTTAATTGGTATATACCTTTCATTGCTCTCGTGATAAATGTAAGTTGCACCGGTATCAAGTGATAAAGTTGCAATTTCTTTCAATGGAATGAAACCAGTGGTCCCATTAGATTGGGTGTAGCTGATGTGAAGATTCTTTACATCTTCTAGCTCATTGCGATCTTCTTTTAAATATCGAACGGTTAATCCAAACTGTCTCTCACCTTCTAAAACCGTTGTAGCCAGGGTTCCTCCAAGGGCTGCTTGGATGACGCTATTGATATCCGCTGAATTCAATCCGTAGCGACTTGCCTTGTCCCTGTCAATGATGATATTGAGGTTGGGTTGACCCAAGATGTTAAAAATCCCTAAGTCTGCAACGCCGTTGACTGTTGACATCACAGCCTTCACTTGTGAGGCAAGTCGTTCAAGTACTACAAGATCTGGGCCAATGATTTTTACAGAATTCGCGCCCTTAACGCCAGACAGCCCCTCTTCAACGTTGTCCTGAATGTACTGTGAAAAGTTGGTGGTTACACCAGGAAATTCATTTTGGAACTGATTTTGTAAGTCTTGAACAAGAATTTCCTTGGTCATTCCAGGCGCCCAATCGTCAAAAGATTTAAGTGGGGCGAAGAGCTCAACGTTATTGAAGCCAGAAGCGTCACTGCCGTCATCAGGACGACCATGTTGTGATACAACAGTGATCACTTCTGGGTGACTTTTGATGATCTCTCTCATCCGATTGGCTTTTTCGGTACCTGACTCTAAAGAAATGGTGGGGGGCATCGAGGCTCTAATCCACAAGTTACCTTCTTCCAATGCGGGCAAAAATTCGCTTCCTAAATTGAGGAACAAAACCACTCCTACGCTCAAGCAAGCTGCTCCGAAAATCAGTGATTTTTGCGTATTTGCCAAGGTCCAGTTTAAGCTTGGTGTGTAGATTTTCCTGATGAACTCCACCAAGATGGTTTCTTTTTCTTGAATTTTTCTAGGCAGGAGAATGCTTGCGATGGTGGGAGTGATGGTAAAGGTCGCGATCAAGGCGCCGGCCAATGCATAGCCATACGTTCTGGCCATGGGGCCGAAAATTTGCCCTTCAACTCCTTGCATGGTGAACAAGGGTACAAACGCTGCAATGGTGATAGCTGTTGAGAACAGAACAGATGTATCAACTTGTGATGCGCTCAAAAAAATCAATCTCAAACGGCCAGACCAGCTGAGTGTTGAGTTCGAATTTGCTCCATAAGGTCCTTTGTTGAGTTCTTGCAGCATCAAAGCACGCTCACCCAAAGGTTTTTGGAAATTTCGGAAGATGTTTTCCACCAAAATAACTGCAGAATCGACAATGATGCCAAAGTCAACAGCTCCAAGAGAGAGTAAATTCGCGGATTCTCCAGTCAATAACAGCAAGATGATGCTAAAGAACAAGGCAAAAGGAATGTTGATGCTGACGATGACGGCACTTCGAATGTCGCCCAGGAAAATCCATTGAATCAAAAATACAAGTAAGCAGCCGAAAATCAAATTGTGGATCACTGTGTGAGTCGTGACATTGACCAAAATGGATCGGTCGTAATAGGGAACGACGTTCACTCCATCTGGTAAGGTACCATCTTTGTTGATTTTCTCAATTGCAACTCTCACTCGTTCAACCACCTCATTGGTTTGAAGCGTACGGTTCATGATCACAACACCCGTGACAACATCATTTTGATGATCACGGCCAGCTTCGCCTAACCTTGGGATGTAACCTTGGGAGACCGTTGCGAGGTCTTTGACCAATATTGGGACTCCATTTTGTTGAGTGACAACAATTTTTCCAATGTCCTCTAAGTTTTTGACCATTCCGATGCCACGAATATTGACAGATTGGTCTCCAATGCTCACGGTCCTTCCGCCAACATTGATGTTGGAGTTGCCAATGGCAGTGATCAATTGTTGAAGTGAAATACCGTAGCCTTCAAGCTTTTTGGCATTGGCCTCAACGTGATATTCCTTGGTGGTGCCGCCCCATGTCACAACTTGAACAACGCCTGGAACGGTTAAAAGTCTTCTTTGCACCACCCAGTCCTGAATGGTTCTGAGGTCAGTCAAAGAGTAGGAGGCAGGGCCAGTGACTTGGTAGCGAAAAATCTCACCTACTAAACTTGAGGCTTGAATCTGAGGCTGAACCCCATTCGGTAAATTGACATTTGCGGCGAGGTTGTTGGCAACTTGAGTCAGTGCAAAGTAGTAATCAATGCCATATTTGAAAGTGACACGGACAAAAGACAATCCATAAAAAGATGTAGAGCGGATGTTGTCTATTCCGGGTGTTGTTGCCAAACCAATTTCCATTGGGCGTGTGTAATAGCGCTCCATTTCCTCTGCAGATTGACCTGCTGCCTGAGCAGTGATCTCCAGGATCACTGGCGCTGGATTGGGATAGGCTTCAACATTCAGTTTCAAAAAAGCAATAACGCCGCAAAATATAAACGCTATTAGACCCAGCAAAACAATGGGCTTGCGGGTGAGAACGAAAAATAAAATTGATTTAATCATGTGCGCACTGGTTACTTTTAAGTATTCAAAAATTAATGGGTTGTAATAAAGAGATTACTTAAAAAAAGTGCTTTGTCTTGCGCAACAGTTTCGCCTTGTTTGAGTCCCTCCAAGATTTGTACATATCCATCTTGAGACAATCCTGTTTTCACAATTCGACGCGTATAGTCTGTTCCATTGTTGGTCATCCAAGCCGAAAAGTTTCCATCGTTTTCACGTACAACCGCAGTCAGTGGTAGTGCGGGTGAATGAATTGGATCGCCAGAGTAAATGGTGAAGCTTGCCAGCATTTGAGGCATGAGTTGGTGCTTGGGATTGGCGATTTCTGCACGAATTGTCACGCGATGTGAATTTGGGTCTACCGCATCAGCTATGTAGGAGATATTGGCTTCAAAAAGTACGTTTGGATAGGCTTGTACAGAAACGGAGATTCTTTGTCCAATTTTGTAAAAAGAAATATCTGACTCTGGAATATTGGCGACAAGCCAGAGATGTGATGTATCAGAAATGGTGACCGGCGCTGGGGAATTGCCAGGTTGAACATATGCACCAGGAGCCGCATTACGGTTGACTACTTTTCCTTTGGTTGGACTCTTAACGGCCATTTCAACCTCAACTTTTCTGCCATTGAGTATTTGTTGAATGTCGTCATCGTTTAAATCAAAGAGATGCATTGTTTTGAGGGCGGCTTCGTAATTTCCTTCAGCAGATTGTTGATCCGCTATGTTTTGTTCAAGTTCCTTGAGGGAAATACTTTTAAATTCAGCAAGTTCTTTTGCTCTTTTGAGAGTTGCGTTTGCAACTTTAAGATTGCCTGCTGTGGTTAATAAATTCGAAGCAGCATTGGCAATGTCAGGGACTTGGATTGTGAAGAGCACTTGGCCTTGATTCACTTCATCTCCAGCTTTGACCAATACCTTAGAGATCTTCCCTGCATAAGCACTAAAGACTGGGACAATTTTGTCCTGGTTAAAGTCAATGATGCCAATGGCATCGTGTTTTTGCTCAAACGTTTTCATCTGAACAGGGCCAGGCTTGACCTCTTTGGCTTGTTCTGCCGTGATGCTGAGTTGATCCTCGGAAGGGCTTGGAGAAGTTGTCTTGACGCTAGATGCAGCGTTGGTTTCGGCAGGCGGGTCAGATTTTTGTTTTGCCAACAAGAAATAGGCACCTGTTGCCAGTAACAAAATAGCCACTGCAATGAAATACTTGCTCTTTGAGTTGGAATTCTGATTATTGTGAAGGTTCATGTCTATGACTTAAGTTCTTGAATTTGAATACCTACTGGCTGGTTAGAGTCAGTAATGAATAGGTTATTTCGGTAATTTGAGCAATGAGGGCTATTAAAGCAGTTTTGTCTTAAAAAACACTTAAAAAACTTAATTTATTTTGAATTAAAAGTAATTATAAAGTTTTCGTTGTAATTTTGAGGCATGGGCTCGCATTTTTCATCGAAAGTACTTGGAAATCGAATCACATAAATCATTCACGGCTTGAAAATCAATGCCGTTATAAAGAGAGGCTCGAATGCCTCCCAATGATCGATGACCTTCAAGTCCAATGAATCCTTGCGCAGCAAGAAATTTTAAAAGTGATTCTTCATTTTGCCGGTCATGCATTTTAAATACCACGTTCATGTTTGATCTGAACATGGGGCTTGCATGAGCAATCAAGAAATCTGAATATTGATCCAAAGTGTTGTACAGAAGTTGAGCTTTTTTTTCGTTGATGATTTGCATATTGGATAGACCACCAATATCTTTGATAAGCCAATCGCAAACCAACTTCAAAACATAAATCGAAAATACGCAAGGCGTGTTGTAAATTGAATTCGCTTTTTGGTGAATTTTGTAATCGAGCATTGATGGCAATCGAGAAACTGAGCTGTTTAAAAATTCAGTTTTGGCTATTACAACAGTAACACCAGCGGGACCTAGGTTTTTTTGTGCATGTGCATAAATAAAGTCGTATTGGGAGACGTCAATTGAACGCGATAAGAGGTTGGAGGACATGTCAACAATGATAGGGACCCTCATTCGTTCAATCGTTTGATGAAATTCAAGCCCTTCAACAGTTTCATTGCTAACAAAATGAAGGTAAGCACTATTGTTGTCCAAGGTCAGGTTGCTCAGGTCAGGTAAAGTAGTGAAATTAGAAGTTGCGCCATTCCAAATGATATTGACGTCTCCTTCATGCATCGCTTCTTTGGGTGCCTTAGAGCTCCAATATCCTGAGACGATATGTTGAGCAACCTTATTTGTACCTCGCAGAAAATTCATTGGGATCATCGAAAACTGCAGACTGCTTCCGCCTTGTAAAAACAAGACGCTGTAAGAGTCTGGGATGGACAGCAGAAGTCTCAAGTTTGCCTCTGCTTGATGCATCAATTCTTCAAACCATTCTGATCTGTGGTTAACACCCAAAATAGAGACTCCTAATTCGGGTATGTTGTTGACCGATTGTTGAACCTCATGCAAAACCTTGATTGGTAATGCGCCAGGCCCAGCAGAAAAATTTCGTGAATTACTCATAGGGGGTGTGAATTGAGCTTTGCGGTCAATAGTTCTTCAAAGGCATTGAACACGATTTGCATGATGCGGTTTTTATAGGGGTAAATGTCTTGGGGGTCTGTGTCATGAACCCAGCCTGAATTGTCCAGCTCAAAGATGACAAGATTGCCGCTGTTGTCGATTGCACAGTCCAGCACCACATATTCAAGGGGTAAACGCTCATAAATCGACTTGAAAATGGGAGCGTATTCATGTGCAAAAGTTCTTTGGAAGTTATTCATGAATTCTTCCTCTTCGTCTCTCTTGCTTTGGTTCAGATGCATTTCTGCCTTCATGTAATGCACAACCCAGTTGTCAGTGATGGCCAGATGACAAATGTAGGGTACTCCTTCGATGAGAGCAACTCTGAACTTGCGAAATAGTCCATCTTTGCTCTTGTAATCAATGAATTGGCCCGAGTAAAAAAAGGAATCTTCATTCAAAGCAAGGTAATTCTGAAGTTCGCTCTCACAGGTGATCAAGCAAAAGTTATCCCCTGCATGAGAATCAATAGGGCGAATGGTAAAAGGGTGGTTAAGCTTGAAAAGCCCTGAGCGGTGAGTTCGAGTGTTTTGTGCTACCACCAGTCCCTCAATACCGTTTAGCAGTTGTGCAGACAAATCCCTGGCGCATTTCAAGATGTGTTTTGGTCGATTGATGATGGGGCGTGGCCAACTGTCAAAAACTTTTTCTAAAGATTCCAGAAGTGGTCTGTTGTTGCTGGATTGGCCCATTGCAACAATTGCCACATCATGCTTGGGGATCGTTTGAGGAAAGGCTTGGTTGGGCAGTAAATAGAGAATCTCTAGATCAACGTTCAAACTCTCCACCAAATAATCGATGGGCAAGTTTTCTCTCATGTCTCCAGGTGCATACAGGGCCAATAATTTGATTCTTTTATGGTCATGATTTTGATTCGGGAGTAATATCTTATAAACTTGCCTTACTTTTAACGCTTTCTCTTGCATCAAGAGTGAGAAGTCGTCTTGCTGGGTTCCTTGAAAAAGATAGAACAAACGCATGAACATGTTGGCTGCATCTAGATCATTGGATGCCTCTTGCATGAGTTGAGGTGCTAGTGATAGGGGTTGCCTGGCAATCGAAACATGCGACAAAATTGCTGGAAATTCAGTGTCTACCAATTCAAATTTCATAGAGATTTGTTACTTAATTTAGGTCCAGTTTTGCTTTGAACATACCCAGTAAGCAATCTTTCGCTTCATGCATGAAATTGGCGCAAACTCTGCATCAAAGCGGGGATGTTGCCGCGGCAATCAAGTTCTATGAGTTTTCAACACTTCTGGAGCCTGGCAATTTTGATGCCCGTTACCGCTTGGGAATTCTAAAAGCACAAAGTGGCGATTTGCAAAGTGCCTTGCTGCATTTCGGCAGTGCTCACTTGCTGGCACGGGGAGGGGTAGAGTTCTTGAATCATTATGCCTTAGCCGCTGGATTACTAGATCAAACCAGGTTGGCCGTTTCAATATTCGAAGAAATTGCTCAATTCAATGATTCTGATGTTCAGACAAGTCTTGATTTTGCGCTTGCCTTGAAGCGATCAGGTGAGCTTGGCAGATCGCTTCAAACTTTACGAAGAGCCATTGCGTTGGATCCTTCTCAACTTATGCTGATCGTTGAGATGGCTTCGCTGCAATGTGATTTGAGTTTGTATTCGGACGCTTTGAATTCATTCGCCAATGCTTCACAAATAGCCCCAGCCTTTTTGCCTATTTTGCTTCAAAAGGGCATCGCATTGGAGAAAGTGGGTTCTTTAGATGAGGCCATTCTCACATATCAACAGATTCTCGATATTGAGCCAGGTCATTTCATTGCACTCTTTAACTTAGCTCATTTGTATCAGGTCGCAGGCCGTGGTCACGAGGCGTATGGGCTGTACTTAAAGGCTTTGTCCATCAAGCCCGATCACTTTGAGGCGCATTTGAATTTGTCAGCACTTTGTTTGTTGCAAAAAGACTTTAAAAATGCTGAAAAGTACATTTCTCAGTCGATCCTCTTGAACTCGGATCGAGTTGAAGGTCACTTCAATTATGGAGTTTTTTGTCAAAGTTGCAGAAAACTTCAGTCAGCACAGATTCATTATAAAAATGCCTTGGCTTTGGATCCCAAGTATTCGGACGCTTGGAGTAATCTAGGCGATGTCATGTATGACTTGCAAAGATCTTCCGAATCAATTTCTGCCTATCGCAATGCTTTGGTCTTGGAGCCTAATGCTGCAAAATTTCATTACCACCTGTCTCAGGCCCTTTTATTGGATGGCCAATTTGAAGAAGGTTGGATGGAATTTGAGTGGCGTGCTGAGTTGACAGGCGCATCCTTAAATCAGGTTTTGCAGTTGACAGGTGCACAAGTCCCCCTTTGGGATGGACTTGAGTCATTGAAGGGCAAACGGCTTTTGGTCTTGAGTGAACAAGGGCTAGGGGATGTCATTCAGTTTTTGCGATTTTTAAAAATACTCAACCAACAAGGCGCGATATTGACACTCGTGGCGCCTCAAGCGCTTTTAAGTCTTCTAGAGGGACAGAGTTATATCCACCGAGTCATTGCGCGGACAGATCCTGTTGTTGGAGTTGATTTGCAATGCTCATTGATGAGCTTGCCATTTTTATTGAGACTTGATCGAGGGGCGCTCGCCGATCAAACTCCATACATTGAAGTTTCACAACAAGGGTACATGTATTGGAACTCGAAGATCAAGGCCTTTCAAGCTCCTCGTGTTGGATTGGTGTGGTCAGGCGGTTTTCGAGCCAATCAGCCACAGACTTGGGCTGTCAATCAAAGAAGAAACATTGCACTTAGAGATTTTTTGAGTTTGATGGTTCCAGGTTGCACTTACTTTTCACTTCAAAAGGGAGAACAGGCAGAGAAAGAGTTGCAAGAAATTGACAAAGGTATTTTTGAGCAGGTTGATTTTGTGGATTTGATGGGTGAAATTCGAGACTTTTCCGACACGGCCTCCCTGATCGAGTCCTTGGATCTGGTTATTTCTGTCGACACTTCTACTGCACATTTGGCCGCCGCCATGGGTAAAAGAGTTTGGCTATTGAACCGCTACGACACCTGCTGGAGGTGGCTTTTGAATCAAGACAATTCCACCTGGTATTCAGAGATGGAAATTTTGCGCCAAGAACAGCCAGGCGATTGGATACCAGTTTTGATGCGGGTAAAGCAGAAATTAATTGAATGGATCAAGAGTTTTGATCGCCTAAAATGAAAACGCCCCCTGAAGCTCAGGGGGCGATGGGCATGTGCCGTCAAAAATTATGACAGGTGTTTGCCAATCAAGCCAGCCAATTCAAACATGGTGACTTGAGCTTTGCCAAATACGGCTTTCAATTTGTCATCAGCATTGATGTTGCGCTTGTTGACTTTGTCTTGTAAGCCGTGCTTTTTGATGTATGTCCACAATTTGCTGACAACTTCAGTGCGTGGAATTGCAGTGTGACCAATCACCGCAGCCAAAGCGGCGCTGGGTGTCAAAGGCTTCATGAATGCTGCGTTAGGAGTGCGTTTTTTTGCAGGTGCTTTTTTGGCAGCTGCTTTTTTAGCGGGAGCTGCTTTTTTAGCTGCTACTTTTTTAGCAGGAGCTGCTTTTTTAGCAGGAGCTGCTTTTTTAGCTACAACTTTTTTTGCTGGTGCTTTTTTGGCGGGTGCTGCTTTTTTAGCAGCTTTTTTTGCCGGAGTTTTCTTTGCAGTTGCCATGTTTTAAAGTTCCTTTTGTAAGAGTATAAATAACCGGTGAAATCTGCTTTTTCGCCAGTGATGAGATGCTATAGCTAAAAATAGCAGTTTCCAAGGGGAAAACTACTTTTTTCACTCTTAAATGTTGTTTTTTTTAAAGAATTCTTCATATTTGGCCCTGTAGAAGACTTTGTAGAGCCTAAATGCCGGGTTTGAGGTGATTGAAGAATTGATTTCGGCTTCATTCGTAGCTCTGTTCAGGTTCACTTTTAAGCTGAGAAAGCTTGGGCTCTTGTGCTTGGGAAAAGGATTAAAAGTATGGGAAAATCCAAAGCTCTTTGAATAAAAACTCATCACAAATCGGGGTAAAGATCACCGATGAAAATGGGCCAGATGAAAGATCTGATCAACTCAGTCTTGAGCACAAAGTGGGTTCACCTAATATTTATTTGATTGATTAAAAAGAATGCTTGATATCACCTTGCCTGATGGCACAAAAAGACCATTTACTCAGCCAGTGTCTGTGCACGAACTGGCTTTATCAATTGGTGCTGGATTGGCCAAAGCTGCACTTGCTGCCCGTGTGGATGGGCAATTGGTTGATACAAGTTATGTGATTCAAAAAAGTGCAAATGTATCTATCGTCACAGCAAAAGATGCCGACGGCCTTGAGGTGATTCGTCACTCATGTGCCCATTTGATGGCGTATGCCGTCAAGACGCTTTTCCCAGAGGCTCAAGTGACCATAGGTCCAGTGATTGAGAACGGTTTTTACTATGACTTTTCATATCACCGCGCGTTCACGCCTGAGGATTTGATTCTCATTGAGAAAAAAATGACTGAATTGGCCTCCAAAGACGAGCCCGTGGTTCGTCGGGTATTGCCTCGCGATGAGGCGGTTGCTTTTTTCAAGGGCTTGGGTGAAAACTACAAGGCAGAAATCATTCAAAGCATCCCTGCCAATGAGGATGTGTCTCTTTACAGTGAGGGTGACTTTACCGATTTGTGTCGCGGCCCGCACGTTCCCTCTACGGGCAAGTTGAAGTTTTTCAAGCTCATGAAGGTGGCAGGCGCTTACTGGAGAGGCGATCACCGCAACGAGATGCTCCAACGGGTGTACGGAACTGCATGGGAGTCAAAGGACGCATTGCAGTCTTATCTCACGCTGCTTGAAGAGTCTGAAAAGCGCGATCACAGAAAGCTTGGTCGAGAGTTGGATTTCTTCCACCTTGATGAGCATGCCCCTGGTCTTGTTTTCTGGCACCCAAAGGGTTGGACAATATGGCAAGGCGTTGAGCAATACATGCGACGCATTTATCAAGACAATGGTTACCAAGAGGTCAAAGGTCCACAGATTTTGGACAAAACCTTGTGGGAAAAAACAGGTCATTGGGATAAGTACCGTGACAACATGTTCACCACCGAGAGTGAAAAACGAGACTACGCCCTAAAGCCCATGAACTGTCCCGGGCATATTTTGATTTTCAAGCAAGGCTTGAAAAGCTATCGCGACTTGCCACTGCGATACGGCGAGTTTGGGCAATGCCACAGAAACGAGCCCTCTGGTGGTTTACACGGGATCATGAGAGTTCGTGGTTTTACGCAAGACGATGGTCATATTTTTTGTACCGAGGATCAAATCCTTCAAGAGTGTCTTGATTTCACCAAGTTGCTTAAAAGTGTTTACCAAGATTTTGGCTTCAATGACATCATCTACAAGGTGGCCACCCGTCCTGAGCAACGCATCGGCAGCGATGAGATTTGGGACAAGGCTGAGGCCGCATTGATCAACAGTTTGAATGTGTCTGGGTGCGAATACATTTTGTCTCCTGGCGACGGTGCTTTTTACGGGCCCAAGATCGAATACACGCTCAAAGATGCGTTGGGCCGTCAATGGCAGTGCGGTACCATACAGGTTGATTTCTCAATGCCTGAGCGTTTGGATGCCGAATACGTTGATGAAGACAGCTCGCGCCAAAGACCAGTGATGCTTCACCGCGCCATTGTTGGAAGCCTTGAGAGGTTCATCGGAATTTTGATTGAGCAGCATGCTGGCGCCTTGCCAACTTGGCTCGCGCCGATACAGGTCTCTGTCCTCACGATCACCGAATCTCAAGCCGATTATGCGGCGGATGTCGCAAAAATGCTGAAAAATCAAGGGTTTAGAGTTCAATTAGACGTCAGCAATGAGAAAATAACGTATAAAATACGCTCTCACTCTATGCAAAAACACCCTTATCTCTTGGTCATTGGTGACTCAGAGAAGGCGTCTGGTGCAGTTGCTGTTCGGGCTCGGGGCAATAAAGACCTTGGCGTGATGTCATTTCAGGATTTTCTGAGCAAAATTCAGTCTGATGTTGCCTTGAAAAACTAATTGCCAAACCTGTTTCACTGCATTTCAGTATGTTTTTGCCTTTTGGCCATTTTTGGCCCCAATTTTTGAAGGATTGACACCATCGCTACAGAATTCCGCGACCGCCGTTTGCGCGAGGAACGCAAACACCGCCTCAACCGGGAAATCATGGCTCCGGAAGTTCGATTAACGGGTCCTGACAATGAAGCCATGGGGATCATGAGCATCGCTGAGGCGTTGCGTCTCGCAGGCGACATGGATGTGGATTTGGTTGAAATTGCCGCCACTGCCGTGCCACCTGTTTGTCGCTTGATGGACTACGGTAAGTTCAAATACCAAGAGCAAAAGAAGGCTGCTGAGGCGAAATCCAAGCAAAAGGTCATCGAGGTCAAGGAAATTAAATTCAGGCCAGGAACCGATGATGGTGACTACAACATCAAGTTGCGCAACATCAGGCGGTTTTTGGATGAGGGCGATAAGTGTAAAATAACGCTTCGCTTTCGAGGTCGTGAGATCACCCACCAAGAGTTGGGCATGGCTTTGTTGCAAAGAATCAGGGATGAATTGGCTGACACCATTGTGGTCGAGCAGTTTCCCAAGTTGGAAGGGCGCCAGATGATCATGATGATCGCGCCGGGTAAGAGAAAAGCGGGTGGCGTGGCCAAACCCGTGGCAGAGACAACGCAAGTTGCCTCTGCTTAAAGAAGGTCACGCAAAAGAAGTGTCTCGGGGCCAACAAGGTTGCGTCTGGTTCGCAAACGCCTCACGAGCACAACATTAAAAGGAGCATTTGAAATGCCCAAAATGAAAACAAAGAGCAGCGCTAAAAAGCGTTTTAGAGTTCGTCCAGGTGGAACCGTTAAGAGAGGTCAAGCCTTCAAGCGTCACATTTTGACCAAGAAGACGACCAAAAATAAGCGTCATTTGAGGGGTGCTGTTGCAGTTCATGAGACCAATATGGGTCACATGGCGCAAATGCTGCCCATGGCTGGCCTTTAATTAACTGTCACTAGGGAGAATTCAATATGCCTCGCGTTAAACGTGGTGTCACGGCAAGAGCCCGTCACAAAAAAGTTTTAGTCCTTGCAAAAGGTTTCCGCGGTCGTCGTGGTAATGTTTTCAGAATCGCTAAAGAAGCGGTGATGAAAGCTGGGCAGTATGCCTACCGCGATCGTCGCACGAAAAAACGTGTCTTTCGTCAACTCTGGATTGCTCGTATCAACGCAGCAGCCCGTGAGTGCGGTCTGACCTACAGTCAATTTGCAAATGGCTTGAAGAAAGCTTGCATTGAGATTGATCGCAAAATGTTGGCTGATTTGGCCGTTCACGACAAAGCCGCTTTCGGCAGCATCGTTGAGCAAGTCAAAGCTAAGTTAGCCGCTTAATAACGATATCGGGTCATCGCCCGGCCACTTGTCCGCCCTTTAACTAGGGTGCAATGGTTTGGGTGACTTCTCAATCAAAAAAGGGTTGAGGCAGGTGCTTAAATTTAGGTGCTCGCTTTGACCCTCTTTTTTTAATGAATTAAAGTTTCATGAACTCTTCCCTTGATGCTTTGGTCCATAGCGCCAAAAATGCATTTCACAGCGCCGCTACGCCCGCTGATTTGGAAAATGCGAAGGCACTCTTTTTGGGCAAGTCGGGTCAAATCACTGAGCTCATGAAGGGCTTGTCTGCGTTGAGCATCGAGGAGAAAAAGTCTCAAGGTGCAGGCATCAATCAAGCCAAACAAGCCATCGAAGCTTTGCTCCAAGACAGACGCGCCGCCATGCAAGAGGAGGCTTTGCAAAGTCAACTCAAAGCCGAGGCTTTGGATGTCACACTTCCAGCTCGAAAACGTCACACAGGTGGATTGCATCCGGTGAGTTTGACACTTGAGCGCATCGAAAAGATTTTTTCCTCTATGGGTTTTGAGGTCGCACAAGGTCCAGAGATCGAAACCGATTGGTTCAACTTCACGGCCCTCAATACGCCAGAAAACCACCCCGCACGTTCAATGCACGATACCTTCTACGTTGAGGGCGGTTATTTATTAAGAACGCATACGTCCCCCATGCAAATCAGGCATGCGGTTCAGCACGTCAAGCGCTATCGCAATTTGTTGGATCAGGACCAAAGAATGCCTGAAATTCGAGTCATCGCTCCTGGGCGCACATACCGTGTCGACAGCGATGCCACTCACTCTCCCATGTTCCATCAATGTGAGGGACTTTGGGTGGGAGAGCGTGTGAGTTTCAAAGACTTGAAGGTGGTATTCACCAACTTTTGTAAAACGTTTTTCGAAAGTGATGACCTCATTTTGCGCTTTAGGCCCAGTTTTTTCCCCTTCACCGAGCCCAGTGCTGAGATTGACATCCAGTTTTCTGAAGGTCCATTGTCGGGCCGTTGGCTAGAGGTGGCAGGTTCTGGACAAGTGCACCCCAATGTGATCAAAAACATGGGACTGGATCCAGAAAAGTACATCGGTTTTGCGTTTGGCATGGGTCCCGATCGACTCACCATGTTGCGCTATGGGGTCAACGATTTGCGCCTATTTTTTGATGGCGATTTGCGTTTTTTGACCCAGTTCCAATAGTTTCAGTTAGGAATCCTTTCAAATGCAACTGCCTGAGTCTTGGTTAAGAGAGTTTTGTAATCCATCCATTCCTGTTGAAACAGTGGTGGAGACGCTCACGATGGCGGGTCTTGAGGTGGAGGAGTTGTCAAGCGTAGCCCCTCCATTTGAAAAAGTGGTGGTGGCACAGATCAAGACGCTTGAGGCGCATCCCAAATCAGATCGATTGCGCATTTGTGGCGTTGATGTTGGTCAGCCCTCTTTGCTCAATATCGTGTGTGGAGCACCCAATGCCGCAGTTGGCATGAAAGTGCCTTGTGCAATGCTTGGAGCCCAATTGCCTCCTTCAGAGCCTGGTGGAGCGCCCTTTGAGATCAAGCCCGTCAAACTCCTGGGTGTTGAGAGTTTGGGCATGCTTTGCTCAGCCAAGGAGCTCAAAATCAGTGAAGAGGGTAGTGGTCTTTTGACTCTGGATCAGGACGCGCCCATTGGCGTGAACATTCGAGATTTCCTTCACTTGGATGACTCGCTCATCACCATCAAGTTGACCCCCAATTTGGCCCACTGCTTGAGTGTTTTTGGTGTTGCTCGCGAATTGTCAGCCTTGACACGCACTGCATTGCACAAACCCCAGGTGGTTTGTGCAAGCGTCAATTCCTCTGAGATTCTCCCTGTGAAGGTCTCTGCTCCCGATTTGTGTGGTCGCTTTAGTGGGCGAGTTGTTCGCGGACTCAATCCGTTGGCGGTCACCCCTTCTTGGATGCTGGAGCGATTGGCCCGTTGCGGTCAAAGGGGTGTGAGTCCTTTGGTGGATATTTCCAATTATGTGATGTTTGAGTATGGTCAGCCGACTCACATTTTTGATCTTGACAAAATCAATGGCTCCCTTGAAGTCAGGTGGGCCAAAGAGGGCGAGAGCTTGAAGCTTTTGAATGGACAAACCATCACACTGGGTCCAGATGTGGGTGTGATTGCTGACGACCACGCCATTGAATCTTTGGCTGGCATCATGGGTGGAGATGCAACTGTCGTGGGTGATGAGACCCGCTCCATCTACATTGAGGCTGCTTTTTGGTGGCCGCAGGCTGTGGCGGGGAGATCGAGAAAATTCAATTTTTCTTCTGAGGCCGGTCATCGCTTTGAGAGGGGTGTTGACCCTTCTCAAACGGTTGAGATGATTGAGAGAATCACCGAGCTTGTTATTAATATTTGCGGCACAGCGGAGACGGTGTGTGGCCCCATTGATGATCAGCTCATCAACATGCCCAAGGAGAAAACGCTCTCATTGAGAGTGGATAGAGCCTGTCGTGTGATTGGCATGGAGCTCAGCCAAGAGCAGATGTCTCAAGCCTTGAGGTCCTTGGGGTTAGAGGTCTCAGAGGAGCCTGGACTCATCCATGTGACCTCACCGTTGTTCCGTTTCGATTTGCAAATCGAAGAAGATTTGATTGAAGAGGTCATCAGATGCATTGGTTATGAGAAGTTACCAACCTCTGCACCGATTGCACCCATCACCGCCAGACTTCAAGCTGAGCGCTTCAAGGGGCCTTTTGACGTTCGTCATGCGATGGCTGCCTTGGGTTTTCAAGAAACCATCAACTACAGTTTTGTCGATGAAGCTTGGGAGCGGGATTTTGCTCACAATACCAATCCGATTAAATTGTTAAATCCCATTGCCAGTTCCATGAACGTCATGAGAACAACGCTTTTGGCCAGTTTGCTCCAGGTGGTGAAATACAACGTCGATCGAAAAGTGTCCACAGTTCGTACTTTTGAGCTCGGACGCGTGTTCCTAAGGGATGAGGGTGTGGAAGACTCTGACCAAAAGGTCAAAGGCCTACATCAACCGATGCGAGTGGCTGCGATGGCTTATGGGCTTGCTCAACCCTTGCAATGGGCAAGCAAAGAGTCTGCTGTTGATTTCTTTGACATGAAGGCCGATCTTTTGGCCTTGATGCATCCGCTTCAACCCACCTTCAAGGCAGCTCAGCACCCCGCCATTCACCCAGGTCGATGTGCTCAAGTTGAGCTCAATGGGGAGGTGATTGGTCACTTGGGTGAGTTGCATCCCAAAATCAAGCAAGCTTGGGGCTTGGCGCAAACGCCAGTGATGTTTGAGCTGGATTTGGATGCGGTTTGTCTGAGGGGTGTACCTCATTTTGTGGGTGTGGACAAGCACCAAGACGTTGAGCGTGACATTGCGGTCGTGGTCAAAGAGAGTGTGCTGCACGATGAGTTGATGGCTTGCATTTGGGCTTCAGAGCACGATGGCATCCTCAAAAGTGCTTGCTTGTTCGATGTTTATCGCCCCAAAGAGCAAAGTACCCAATTGGCTCAAGACGAGAAAAGTTTAACCATACGCTTGGTGCTCAACAAATCTCAAAGCACGCTCACAGAGCCCGAAATTGAGGCTTTGGTGGAGCACGTTTTGAGTGCATTGGCCAAAAATGTTGGCGCTCGTCTAAGAGCATAAAGGAGATCAATGATGGAATTGATTTTGAACTCATTGGAATCGCCTGCTTTGACCAAAGCACAATTGGCAGAATTGATGTTTGAGCAAATTGGGCTCAACAAGCGCGAGTCAAAGGACATGATCGACGCCTTTTTCGATTTGATCGTGGAAAAGCTCTTGAGCGGTGAGGATGTCAAAATTTCAGGATTTGGAAATTTTCAATTGCGCACCAAAACCCCTCGCCCTGGGCGCAATCCAAGGACTGGCGAGTCCATCACGATTGAGGCCAGGCGCGTCGTTACTTTTCACGCCAGCCAAAAACTCAAAGAAATGATCCAAAATCAGGAGCATTCCAAAAGCTAGCTTCATAGCTCAAACCTTTGGTGTTGTCGATTAGGGATGGTTGCTAATTTGTAGGATGCGGCTCATTCGAGTCACAAATATTTTTTTCAAATAGACTAGCTTTTTTTTTTACTTCGTGTAATCTTCACGGTCCTAATTTCGAATCAGTCAAAGACAAAGCCAGCATGGAGAATTCCCTTCCCTCAATCCCAGCAAAGCGCTATTTCACCATCGGTGAGGTGAGCGAATTGTGTGGCGTCAAGCCTCACGTGCTTCGCTATTGGGAGCAGGAATTCACACAACTTCGGCCCATGAAGCGACGTGGAAACCGCCGCTACTATCAGCACCATGAAGTGTTGATGATTCGTCGAATTCGTGACTTGTTGTACGACCAAGGTTTTACCATCAGCGGCGCTAGAAACAAGTTGCTTGAAATTGTCCAAATTGAAAAAGAAAAAAAGCGCTCTGGTGTGATGATGCTCCAGGGTGTGGATGTTTTTGAGGAAGCCGATTTTGATGAATCCGCTCTCACTGATACGTGGAGCATGGCCAATGTGATGACGGATGCGCCTCAGATGAAACAACTCAAGCGTGAGTTGCAAGAAATCAGGCAATTGCTACTTTGAGGGTGGTAGGCTTCCAAAAACCGAGTTATAATTGAACGCTCGGCGTGTAGCGCAGCCTGGTAGCGCACTTGCATGGGGTGCAAGGGGTCGCGAGTTCGAATCCCGCCACGCCGACCAATGAACAATGGGGAAGACATCTAACGATGGCTTCCCCTTTCTCATTTTGGGATGTGCAAACCCTTGGGGCTCAGGCTTTGTGGTGTAAGTCGTCCAATTCAAGAGCCATTTTCTTGCCCAACTCGACCCCCCACTGGTCAAAGGCATTGATGTCCCAGATGCAGGATTGGCAAAAGATTTTGTGTTCGTAAAGGGCAATGAGTGAGCCCAAAGTCTTGGGGTCCAATTCATCAAACCAAAGCGTGGAGCTTGGAACATTGCCTTGAAATGTTCTGTGAGGGGTCAAGGCTTGAGCTTGTTGAGCACTCAGGCCACTTTGCAAAAGCTCCTTGTGGGTTTGAGTTGGATCTCTTCCCAATGCCATGGCTTTTCTTTGTGCTTTTAAATTCAACACAACCAAGCGGTGATGCTCTTGGGAGCCTGGCATGGGGCAAGTGCTCAGGCGCTGTCCGATGAAGTCCACCGGGATCAAATGTTGTCCTTGGTGAATGAGTTGAAAGTAAGCGTGCTGGCCGTCATTGCCCAAACCGCCCCACAAAATGGGCCCGGTTGCAATGCTCGCTTTTGTGCCGTCGTGGTGAATTTGTTTACCGTTGGACTCCATGTCCATTTGTTGAATGAAGGCCGTGAATTTGGCCAAGGGGTAGTGGTATGGTGCGATGAGGTGAGTGGGAGCTTGCAGAAAATTTCGGTTCCAAATGCCAAGCAAAGCCATCAACAAGGGGAGGTTCTCCTTTGCAGGTGCGCTCAAGAAATGTTGATCCATGGCGTGGCCACCGGCTAAAAAATCCTTGAAGCCATCCGAACCAATCACAATGGCCAAGGGCAGTCCAATGGAGGACCATATGGAGTATCTCCCTCCCACCCAATCCCAAAGGTGAAAGGTTTGCTGGGGTAAATAGCCCTGCATTTGAGCGGCCTTGGGGTTGGCGGTTACCGCAATCAGGTGTTGGAAGAGTTTTTCCTCAGGGCATCCAGATGCCTTGAGCCACTCTTTGGCAGAGCGAGCCAAGAGCATGGTCTCTTGGGTGCTGAAAGACTTGCTTTGAACGATGAAAGCGGTTTTCTCTGGGTTCAGGCCTTTGACGGTGGTGTATAGGCTCCATGCATCCACATTCGAGACAAAGTGAACCCTCACAGGATGGGAGTATTGGGGGTTGTCTTGCAAAGCTTCGCAAGCCATTCTGGGGCCCAAATCAGAGCCACCAATGCCAAGGTTGACCACATCTGTGATGCTTTGCTGGGTGTGGCCTTTCATGTTGAGGCCTCGAATCTGTTGAGCGAAGTCGCAAAAACGCTCAATTTCTTTGCTCACGGCTTGAGCAATTTCGCCACCCCAAGGCGGAGATGGTTCATGGCTGCCACGCAAGGCCACATGCAAGACGGGGCGTGCTTCTGTGGTGTTGAGCGGCTCGCCTTGGAACATGGACTGAGCTTTTTGCATGACCTGAGATTGATTTGCAAGTTCAATCAATCCATCCAAAATTTTGGAGCTCACCCGTTGGTGGTCGTACTCAAGCGTCAAGCCAGCAGCAGAGGCGCAAAATTGATTTTCTCGTTCTTTGGACGTTAACAATTCGGCAATGCTGGGCACTCCCTGTGCGGCCAGAAGCTCCAAGGCTTTCCAGGCGGCTCGAGTTTGGGGTTGGGGGAGAGCAGACATTGAGAGTTTTGATAAAGGTTGAGCCTAAATTTTCTACTTTGCATTGTAGTCAATGTTCGTGACTTCTCTAAGGCTCAGCGCCTGACCTCTGGAGCTTCTATGACTAGCCCTTGGGCGCGAAAGCCCAAATACAACTCTAACTCCATGAGCTCTTGAGATCCAAAGGGGTAGATGGCAGCCTTTACGCCAGATAGGCAAGCCCTCAAGCGCCGATGAAGGGAGCCCATTTTTTGCCATTCGAGCCGATAAGCTGGATAGCCAACAGGTTGCCCTTGGCTGAGGGTCTCCCCTCCCAAATGATTTCCGTAGTTTTGTGTGTGGCAATGCATACAAGCCAAGTTGATCTGTCCTCTGCGCGTTTCAAATCGAGCTTGTCCTCGCTTTAAGGGGTCAATCAAATTTGGGGTCAATGTTTTTTTCATCTCCATGCCGCGAGAGGCCAAATTGATGAGCGCGGTGAGCCCCAGGAGCTCATCGCTTTCATATTTGAGGGGCGAGAGGTGTTGGTGCTGAACTCGGCAGCGATTGATTTGTGCCTCCAAGTTCACCAATTGATGGCTTGCATCATCAAAACGCGGGTATTTAAGGGTCACACCCTTCATGCTGGTGCTTGCATCTTTGTGGCAAGACTCACACGAGTCGTTTGAATTGGAGTGGTTTTGTTGCCAACTCTTTTGGCCTTGCTCGACCCACAAAAACGCTGGATTCAAGTCGTCATCTTTTTGTAGCGCAGCAATCGCTTCACTGGCAAATGTCAAGCCAGATCGTAGTTGTGAGGGCTCAATGGCACCTGGGCCAAAGACGAATTGAGCGAAAGCCATTGACGCTGATAAGCCAACGAGCAAGCACATGCCCTTTAAAGCCAGTCTAAGGAGGAATTGGTTTTTTGATCTGGCAAGGTTAATGAGCATGGTCAATTCAATTGCAACAAGTAGCTCATCACACTCTCAAATTCCTCACGACTCAAAATGGTTTTTCCCTCAAGGAGTGGATCGACCTCGCTTAGGTTTCGAGTTGAAAAATAAGGGGGCATGATGGTTTGTGGATTGATGCTTCTCTCGTCGGCCAAGCGTGCTCGCAAAGTGGCCGAATCCATGCGCTTGGCCACTCCCTGCAAAGGGGGACCCAAGTTGCCCATGGGAGAGGGGTTGTTGGGGATTTGGTGACAAAGCACACACTGAGCCGTTCTGCCTTTCATGATCTCCAAGCCCTTGGCAGCGTCTTCACTCAAGGCTTGAGAAAATGCAAATTGGGTGCCCAAAGACAATCCGAGGAGAGCGAAAGTTGTGATTTTGGGTAAGCCGAGCATAAAAAAAGGTGGACGTCTCAATCTCAAGCGTTGTGAATCCTTGGCATTTTAGATGCACTCACTCAAGGCGCAAGTCTTGCGCCAGTAGCTCAGCATAAAATGGGGAAATTGATCATTCTTGGACGTTGATTTTCATGTTAGACCCACAAGCCCATTGGTTGCTGAAGTTGATGCTCGACAATGGCGTGCCTCCCATTCACACGCAAACGCCACTGCAGGCTCGCACGTCCTATGAAAGTCGCAAGTCTTTCTCCCAACCTGATGCACTTGAGGTGCATTTGGTTGAAGACCATTGGGTGCAGGTTGATGGAGAAACAATCAAGGTTCGCCGCTATGTTCCTCAAGGCGCTTTAACGCACGATCGGGGTGGTGCGCTCATTTATTTTCATGGCGGAGGCTGGACCATTGGAAGCGTGGAGTCTCACGATGTGTTGTGCCGAGAGCTGAGCACCAAAGCACAATGCCAGGTCTTCTCAGTGGATTACAGACTGGCTCCTGAGAGCCCTTTCCCGGCTGCTTACAACGATGCAGTTGCAGTATTTCGCTGGTTGCAAGAGCAAATTCAAAGGCGTCCTGAGTGGCGCTTGGATGGTTACAAGGTGGCCATGGGAGGAGATAGCGCTGGAGGCAATTTGGCCAGTGCGGCATGCATTGGTTTGTTGGACGATCCGATACGCCCTTGTTATCAGTTGCTCATATACCCTGCGACCAATATGCTTTGTACTGCAGCTTCACACAAGACTTTGGGGCGGGGATATTTGTTGACCAAAGAGGCGATTGATTGGTTTGTCGGACACTACATCAAAGACCCCAAAGACTTAGCGGATTGGAGAGCTTCGCCCCTGCTCGCTAGCAGTCACGCGGGCTTGCCTGCAGCCCTTGTGATGGTCGCCGGATTTGACCCGCTAAAGGATGAAGGTTTGGAGTATGCAGACGCACTATCCAAAGCGGGCGTCCCTGTGGAGGTGGTGTGTTTTGAGAGACAAATACACGGCTTCATCACCATGGGCCGCATCCTCAGAGAGGCCAATACGGCGGTCAATTTGTGCGCTTTGACTTTGAAGGCCGCCTTGAGCTGAAAAAAGCAAAGGCTCAGTGGTGATGTGCTTCAGGGTGGAGCACAATTTCATGCAGAGGAAAGTGAGCGTTTTTTCGATCTTCAAAAAAGCGTTGCAAGGTTTCCTTCACCGTTCGAAAGGCCAGTTGATCCCAGGGGATCTCAGATTCCAGGAAAAGCCTGGCCTCTTGGGTTTCATGGCCAGGGTTGAACTGTGTGCTGGTGAGTTCGGCACGAAAATAAAAGTGAACTTGTCCCACAGCGAGAACACTGGTGATCGTGTAGAGATCTTGCAACTTGTATTGCGCTCCAGCCTCTTCATCGGTTTCCCTTGCTGCGCCCGCACTGAGTGTCTCACCCAGTTCCATGAAACCTGCGGGTAGGGTCCAAAGGCCTTTGCGAGGCTCAATGTTTCTTTTGCAAAGCAGAACGCGGTCTTGCCACACGGGCAGTGTGCCCACCACATTCAAGGGGTTCTCGTAGAGAACGCTTTTGCAGTTCGTGCAGATGGCTCTGAGTTTGGTGTCACCGTCTTCAGGGATGCCAAAGTGCACTGCCGAACCGCAGTGCTTACAGTGCTTGATCGTGGGGCGAGGATACATGCGTAGAGGGTCTTGTTGAGAAAATCGGATTGAACTTCTTAGACCACTTCAACGTCAATCGGGGTCAGGCCATCCACATGACCATGCATCAAGTCTCCTTTGACCACAGCATTGACGCCTTCGGGGGTGCCTGTGAAGATCAGGTCGCCGGGGCGCAATTCCCAAGCGTTTGAGAGGTGTTCGATGGTCTCTGCAATGTTCCAAATGAGCTTGGAGATGTGGCTGCTTTGGCGCGCTTGACCGTTGACTTCAAGGGTGATGGCTGCGCCTTCAATGTCTTTGACCTTGTCCTTGGGTGTGATGGGGCCCATTGGAGCGCTGGCATCAAAGCTCTTGCCGATGTCCCAAGGGCGACCTTGTTTTTTCATTTCATTTTGCAGATCGCGGCGGGTCATCTCCAGTCCCACTGCATAGCCAAAGATGTGATTGAGCGCGTCTTTGGCAGCTATGTTTTTACCGCCCACAGCAATGGCCACCACGAGCTCGATTTCGTGATGAAAGTTTTGCGTGACGCTTGGGTAGGGTAGATGGGCCACTTCGCCAGGCTTGACATTGATCAAGGCATCGGTGGGTTTGAGAAAGAAAAAAGGTGGTTCACGACCTGTGTATCCCATCTCTTTAGCGTGCTCTTCGTAATTTCTACCCACACAGTAAATGCGGTGCACTGGAAAGAGGGTGGTGCTGTCTGCGATGTGTGCTGAGACAACTTCTGGAGCGGTGTGCGTGTAGGATGTCATGAGGTTTTGAGGCTTTGCTTGAGTTCTTTTGCGAGAAGCTCTACGCCATTGGTTGGGGCTTGTGTTTGGATGACTTGCTCCACTTTGGGATCAAGTCTTGCTTTTTCGGTGTAGAGTTTAACCTGAGCTTGCACAAAAGTGATCCATACCTTCCCTTAAGGGAAATATTTTCTTTCAATCATGAAGGGCATTGATAAGCCATGTTCAATCGATGGAGTGCGAATTGGGGGCTTGAGTCGGTGGGAGTTCGCATGAGGCTCTCCACTCGCTTGGGCGGTGTCTCACAAGGCGCTTTTGAGAGTTTGAATTTGGGCCTGCATGTTGGGGATGATCAAGCTCGTGTCTTGGAGAACCGATCCATTTGGAGGGACCATTTGGGCGCGCAGCCCATTTTCTTGAATCAAGTTCACGGACAACACCTGGTCGAATTGACGCCCAAAAGTCCTCAAGGGTTGGAGGCTGACGCGTGTTTTACGTCGAGCCTAGGGGTGGCCTGCACCATGATGGTGGCAGATTGCATGCCCATTTTGATCGCGCATCCCAGTGGATCATTTGTGGGCGCGTTGCACGTGGGTTGGAGAGGTTTTTTGGGTGTAGGTACAAACCATGAGTTGATGGATCATGGCATCTTGGCGCATGCACTGCAAGCTATCGTCAATGGAATGTGCTCAAAGGGTCAATCTTGTGAACTTGAAGAGGTTTGGGCTTGGCTTGGACCATGTATTGGCGAGAAGTGCTTTGAAGTTGGACCCCTGGTGAGAGATCTTTATGTTCAAAGGTTTGGGGCAGATGATGGCTTGTTCACGGCTCACGCCACAAGTGCGCAAAAGTGGTATTTCAATTTGGCTGGGGCTGTGAGATTGGAGCTGAGCAGGCTGGGTATCACGAATGTATTTGGCAACCCAGGCTCACTTGAGTGGTGCACCGTCACCCAAGAGGAGTTTTTCTTCTCCCACAGGCGAGACCGGGTGAGTGGTCGCTTCTGTGCCAGTATTTGGTTGGAATGCTGAAAACTTGATGTAACCCCCTAAAAAAGTTGATCAATTACTGCGATACTTGGCTCAATGAGACTTAAAGTTCAGTGAAGAGTGCACGCCCCATGTCAAATCACAATCGCTCACAAAATCTCCCCTCCATGTCTTGGATGAAAGAAGCCATGGAGAAATTCATGGCTTCAATGTCTCCAACTCAAACTGGCTTACCAGCAGCAAAAATCGAGTGGGACATAGAACAACTCGAGAAGTTGCAGTCAGACTATATTGAGCAAGCCACGGCTTTGTGGAATCAATCTTTGCAGTCCAAAATTGAACTCAAAGACAGGAGATTTGCAGCCAAAGATTGGCAGGAGTCTGCGGGCGCTAAATTCACGGCCGCTTTGTACTTGCTCAATTCCCAGGTCTTGAGCGCATTGGTCAAAGCCGTCAAGACCGATCCCAAGACACAAACGAGGCTTGCTTTTGCGGTGGAGCAGTTCGTTGCTGCCAGTGCTCCAAGCAACTTCCTGGCTCTCAATGCAGAGGCGATTGGCAAGGCGATCAAAAGCGATGGGGCTTCGCTCTCCCAAGGTCTTCAAAATTTGTGGCATGACTTGAAGCAGGGTCACGTTTCCATGACCGATGAGAGTGTCTTTGAGGTGGGTAAAAACGTTGCCACAAGTGTGGGGCAAGTGATTTATCAAAACCCCTACTTTCAACTCATTGAGTATGCGCCATTGACGCCTGAGGTTCATGCAAAACCACTTTTGATTGTGCCGCCTTGCATCAACAAATACTACATTTTGGATTTGAAGCCTGAGAACTCCTTGGTGAGGTACGCAAGCTCACAAGGCTTTAGAACATTGGTCATGAGTTGGGCCAATCCCAAAGAAGATTTGGCCTTTGCAACCTGGCATGACTACGTGGAGCAAGGTGTGATCAAAGCCATTGAGGTGTGCCAGTCCTTGTCTCCAACGCAGGACCTCAATGCATTGGGATTTTGCGTTGGAGGCACACTGCTCACCAGTGCCTTGGGTGTTTTGCAAGCAAGTGGGCTAAAAGCTGTCCAAAGCGTGACACTGCTCACCACTTTGGTTGACTTCACCAACACAGGCATTTTGGATGTTTTCATTGATGAAAAAATGGTTGAGTTTCGCGAATTGCAGTTTGCCAGCGGAGGACTGATGTCGGGCCGAGACATGGCTCAGACCTTTAGTTTTTTAAGGCCCAATGATTTGGTCTGGAATTACGTGGTTGGGAATTATTTGAAGGGTGAGTCGCCACCTGCATTTGACTTGCTTTATTGGAATGGGGACGCCACGAATTTGCCTGGTCCTTTGTACGCCTGGTATTTGAGAAACATGTATTTGGAAAATCGCCTCAAGGACCCACAGGGACTTGAGGTTTGTGATGTTCGCTTTGATTTGTCAAAGCTTGATTTGCCGCTCTACATCTATGGATCCAAAGAGGACCACATTGTCCCCATCGATGCGGCATATGCTTCGACGCAAATTTTCAAGGGTAAAAAGCGCTTCGTGATGGGAGCCTCGGGTCACATTGCTGGCGTGATCAATCCACCCCAAGCGCGCAAAAGAAGTCACTGGGTGAGCACAAAAAACACTTTTCCCAAAGCGTTCAAGGATTGGGAGAAAAGCTCGCAAGAGATACCTGGCAGTTGGTGGGATGATTGGAGCCAGTGGCTCAAGCCCTTGGCAGGTCAATTGTTGGCAGCCCCAAAGAAAGCGGGTAACAAGTCTCACCCTCCACTCATGCCCGCGCCAGGGAACTATGTGGCGGTGAAGGTTTAAGATCTAGGGCAAGCATTGAATCAATTTTTCGAGGAGTACTTTTTATGCAAGATATCGTGATCGTCTCAGCAGCAAGAACTGCAGTGGGTAAATTTGGTGGATCCTTGGCCAAGGTGGCTGCCACTGATTTGGGTGCATTGGTGATTCGTGAGGTGTTGGCCCGTGCCAAGCTTGACCCCCAGTTGGTGGAGGAGGTGATCATGGGACAGGTGTTGGCTGCAGGTGCAGGCCAAAATCCTGCGCGTCAAGCCTTGATGAAATCAGGCATTCCTCAAGAGGTTCCTGCACTCACCATCAACGCAGTCTGTGGCTCAGGCCTCAAAGCGGTGATGCTGGCTGCTCAAGCGGTGGCTTGGGGGGACAGCGAAATTGTGGTGGCAGGGGGCCAAGAGAACATGAGCGCTTCTCCTCACATTTTGTCTGGCTCACGCGATGGTCAGCGCATGGGAGACTGGAAGATGGTTGACAGCATGATCGTGGACGGGTTGTGGGATGTTTACAACCAATACCACATGGGCATCACAGCTGAGAATGTTGCCAAAAAGCATGGCATCACAAGAGAGATGCAAGATGCGTTGGCCCTGAGCAGCCAGCAAAAAGCCAGTGCAGCCCAAGACGCTGGCAAGTTCGCTCAAGAAATTGTGGGTGTCTCCATTCCTCAAAGAAAGGGTGACCCCATTTTGTTCAATTCAGATGAGTACATCAACAAAAAAACCAGTGCCGAAGCATTGCAAGGTTTGCGCCCCGCTTTTGACAAAGCGGGCAGTGTGACAGCAGGAAACGCCTCGGGCATCAATGATGGAGCAGCTGCAGTGCTCGTGATGTCGGCTGCAAAGGCTGCCTCTTTGGGGCTAAAGCCTTTGGCTCGAATTGCCTCCTTTGGCACAAGTGGTCTAGATCCATCTTTGATGGGTATGGGTCCCGTTTCTGCTTCACAAAAGGCTTTGAAGAGAGCTGGTTGGAGTGCAGATTCAGTGGATCTGTTTGAGCTCAATGAGGCTTTTGCTGCGCAAGCTTGTGCAGTGAATCAAGAGCTTGGCATCGATCCTGCAAAGGTCAATGTGAACGGTGGTGCTATCGCGATTGGGCACCCCATTGGGGCATCGGGATGCCGCATTTTGGTGACCTTGTTGCACGAAATGGAACTCAGAGATGTTAAACGAGGTTTGGCTGCTTTGTGTATTGGGGGAGGCATGGGGGTTTCACTGACGCTGGAGCGTTAAACTGAACCTCTGCAGTCTGGGCCTTGGATTTGAGGGAATGGGGTTGGAAGATCTTGTGCCTTCACCGTTCAAGGGTGCGGAGTCGTGAAAATTACAATTTTTTTAGAGAGACATTGAAATGACAAAAAAAGTAGCATACGTGACGGGTGGAATGGGTGGCATTGGTACGGCCATTTGCCAGCGCTTGCACAAGAGTGGTTTCACTGTGATTGCTGGTTGCGGGCCCACACGCGACTTTAAAAAATGGCTCGATGAGCAAAGTGCTCTGGGCTATACCTTTTACGCCTCTGTGGGCAATGTCAGTGAGTGGGATTCCACGGTTGAAGCCTTCTCCAAAGCGAAGGCCGAGCACGGCCCGATTGATGTATTGGTCAACAATGCGGGCATCACCAGGGATCGCATGTTTTTGAAGATGACCCGTGATGATTGGGATGCAGTCATTGACACGAACTTGAACTCCATGTTCAACGTCACCAAGCAAGTGGTGGGTGATATGGTTGAAAAGGGTTGGGGTCGCATCATCCAAATCAGCTCGGTCAATGGTGAAAAGGGTCAATCGGGTCAAACCAATTACTCTGCAGCCAAGGCTGGTATGCATGGATTCACCATGGCTTTGGCTCAAGAGATGGCCACCAAAGGTGTCACGGTGAACACGGTGAGCCCTGGCTACATTGGCACCGAAATGGTTCGCGCCATTAGGCAAGATGTCTTGGATAAAATCGTTGCAACCATTCCCGTCAAGCGATTGGGTACACCAGAGGAGATTGGCTCCATCGTGGGGTGGTTGGCTGGAGAGGAGTCAGGTTTCACAACTGGAGCTGATTTCTCTTGTAACGGTGGCTTACACATGGGTTGATCTCGACCATTGCGCACAATGGGACCCTCTTGTTGGCTCTTGCTGGCAAGGGGATTTATTTGGGGGAAGCGCCATTGGTGCGTCTTCTTGACAGAGCGCTTGACAAGACCATCTTTTAAACCAGGATTGATAAACCAAATTGAAGGCCAATGTACGACCCGCCCAACTGAGTGTTGCTCCGATGATGGACTGGACCGACCGGCATTGTCGCGTTTTGCATCGGTTGATCTCAAAGAAGGCACTGCTCTACACTGAGATGGTCACCACTGGAGCGTTGATCCACGGGGACCAAGGCAGGCACTTGGACTACGATGAGATGGAGCACCCATTGGTGCTTCAATTGGGTGGATCTGAATCACAAGATCTGGCTCAATGTGCAAAACTCGCGCAAGACTGGGGCTACGACGAGGTCAATCTCAATTGTGGGTGTCCTTCTGAGCGAGTGCAAAGAGGTGCATTTGGGGCGTGCTTGATGGCCGAGCCCAAATTGGTGGCCGATGCTGTCAAGGCCATGCGAGATGTGGTGGACATTGAGGTGACCGTTAAGCACCGCATTGGCATAGATGAGCACGAGTCATATGAATTCGTTCGAGATTTTGTGGGTTCGGTGAGCGAGGCTGGATGCCGTATTTTTGTGGTTCATGCAAGAATTGCCATCTTGAAGGGGCTCTCACCGAAGGAGAACCGAGAAATACCCCCTCTGAGGTATGAGGTGGTGGAGCACTTGAAGAGAGATTTCCCGCAGTGCTCCTTTGTGCTCAATGGAGGTATTCAATCCCATCAGCAAGTCCTTGACTTGTTACCCAAATTTGATGGATTGATGTTGGGTCGTGCCGCCTACCACCAGCCATGGCTCTTGAGCGAGTGGGATGCGTTGTACCCAGTTCAAGATCAAGCTCAAACTGAAGAGGCTGCTGCAAACTCAGGCATCGAGCAAAGAATGCTGATTGAGGAAAAGTTCGTCCAATACATGCACCAACAAAAGCGCTCAAATGGCACGCCTTGGTCGCACATGTCCAGGCACATGTTGGGGCTCTATCACGGTGTTGCTGGAGCGAGGCTTTGGCGGCAAGTTTGGAGCGATTCGTCTTTGAAGGATTTGGAGCCCATGGCAGTGATGGCTTTGGCCCATGAGGCCATGGATCGAGCTCATTTGAGAGTTCTTGATGAAAGTTAGCCGCATTTGTTGATTTTTAATGGATCATGACTTAACCAAAGGCGAGCTTCTCGTTTGAGGCTGAGTGTGAGGATTTTGGGACATGAATGCAACAAGTTTGACTTTTGGTGCTGATTTCAACTTGTTTTTTGGCTCACAATAGGAGTCAGGCCGATTATTTTGGAAGTGATATGACACACAAAAATGAACCTCTTGATCCCAAAGCCCTGCAAGCTTGGGTGCAAGCTGCACAAAAGTCAGCACCCTCTGGGGACTTGCAAGCGTTGAATTGGGTCACGCCAGAGGGTATTGTGGTCAAGCCCTTGTACACAGCGCAAGACATTGAGGGGCTGGAGCAGGTCAACTCACTCCCCGGTTTTGAGCCATATTTGCGTGGCCCTCAAGCCACGATGTACGCCGTTCGTCCTTGGACAATTCGACAATATGCAGGATTTTCTACTGCACAAGAATCCAATGCTTTTTACAAAAAAGCCCTTGAAGGTGGGGCTCAAGGTGTATCGGTTGCTTTTGATTTGGCCACACACCGTGGATATGACTCGGACCATCCAAGGGTGGTGGGTGATGTGGGCAAGGCGGGTGTGGCCATCGATTCTGTGGAGGACATGAAAATCCTTTTTGATGGCATCTCACTTGAGCGTGTGTCTGTGTCAATGACCATGAATGGGGCTGTGTTGCCTATCTTGGCCAGTTTTATTGTTGCAGCCAACGAGCAAGGGGTTCCCAGCAGTGCGCTCACCGGCACCATTCAAAATGACATTTTGAAAGAGTTCATGGTGCGCAACACCTACATCTACCCGCCTGAGCCCTCCATGCGCATCATTGGTGACATCATTGCTTACACCGCCAAAGAGATGCCCAAGTTCAATTCCATTTCCATATCGGGTTATCACATTCAAGAGGCGGGCGCCAATCAGGCACTGGAGTTGGCGTTCACGTTGGCTGACGGATTGGAATACGTCAAACTGGCCATGGACAAAGGGCTGGCAGTTGATGAGTTTGCGGGCAGGCTTTCATTCTTTTGGGGTGTGGGCATGAACTTTTACTTGGAAATTGCAAAGATGAGGGCCGCAAGGATGCTTTGGTGTCGAATCATGAAAGATTTCGGTGCCAAGTCTCCCAAGAGCTTGATGCTTCGCACCCATTCGCAAACCTCCGGTTGGTCTTTGACCCAACAAGATCCCTACAACAATGTGGTTCGCACCACCATTGAAGCCATGGCAGCGGTTTTTGGCGGAACTCAATCTTTGCACACCAATAGCTTTGACGAGGCCATCGCTTTGCCCACTGCCTTCAGCTCCAGGATTGCCAGAAACACGCAACTGATTTTGCAAGAGGAGACCCACATCACTCAAGTGGTGGACCCTTGGGCAGGCAGTTTCATGATGGAGCGCTTGACCCAAGACATGGCGGACAAGGCTTGGGAGATCATCGAAGAGGTCAAAGCATTAGGGGGTATGACCCAAGCGGTTCAGTCGGGTTGGGCGAAGTTGAAAATTGAGTCCGCTGCCGCCTCTAAGCAAGCCAGAATCGACTCTGGCCAAGACGTGATTGTGGGTGTCAATCAATACCGCCTGAGCAAAGAACAAGAGGCCAATGAAACACCGGTGGAGTTCTTGAATGTGGACAACGTGCGAGTGCGCCAAGAGCAAATTGATCGCTTGGCTCACATCAAAAAAACCAGAGATGAGGTGCGTGTCAAAGCGGCCTTGGCTGCACTCACCGAGGGCGCCAAATCAAAAGAGGCCAATTTGTTGGCTTTGAGTGTGGAGGCCATGCGGCTCAGAGCCACTGTGGGAGAGGTCTCCGATGCCTTGGAGGAAGTCTTTGGTCGCCACCGTGCAGACACCCAAAAGGTGACAGGTGTTTACGCCCAAGCCTATGACTCTGCGCAAGGCTGGGAGCAACTCAAGGCTGAGATCAATGACTTTGCCAAGGCTCAGGGTCGCCGTCCTCGAGTGCTGATCGCCAAGTTGGGGCAAGACGGACATGACCGCGGTGCAAAGGTGGTTGCAAGTTCCTATGCAGACCTTGGGTTTGATGTGGACATTGGTCCTTTGTTTCAAACGCCTGAGGAGTGCGCCAGACAGGCCATTGAAAACGATGTGCACGCTGTTGGTGTCTCCACCTTGGCCGCGGGGCACAATACGTTGGTGCCCGCCATCATTGAACAACTCAAAGCGCAAGGCGGGCAAGAGATCATCGTGTTTGTGGGTGGCGTCATACCCCCCCAAGACTACGATGCATTGTTTGCACAAGGGGTCAAAGGCATCTATGGTCCTGGGACTCCCATTGTTGCAAGTGCCAAGGACATGTTGGAAAACATCAAGGCGAATTTGGTTTGAGTCCGCAAGAAATGCTCGAGGCATTGCAGTCAGCAGATCCCGTGGTCTCTAGACGTGCACTCTCTAAAGCGATCACGCTCATGGAGTCCACAAGGGCGGACCATGCGCTGCAAGCGCAAGACTTGCTGGAGCAAATCACGGCCAGGGCTCACCTCACCAGTTCCAAAACTTTGCGCATTGGCATCAGTGGAACTCCAGGGGTGGGTAAAAGTACTTTCATTGAACGCTTCGGACTGAGCCTGATTGAGCAAGGTGCGCGAGTCGCAGTGCTTGCCGTTGACCCCTCTTCCTCGTTGTCTGGAGGGGCCATTTTGGGGGACAAGACCCGAATGGAAAAGCTCTCAGTTCATCCCCAAGCCTTCATTCGACCGTCACCCAGCGCAGGTAATTTGGGCGGGGTGTGCGCCAAAACCCGAGAGAGCATGTTGCTTTGCGAGTTTGCTGGCTATGAGGTCATTTTGGTGGAGACCGTTGGTGTGGGGCAAAGCGAGGTTGCAGTGGCCAACATGACCGATGTTTTTATGCTCATGCAATTGCCCAACGCAGGGGATGACTTGCAAGCGATCAAGAAAGGTGTGATGGAGTTTGCCGATTTGGTGGTCATCAACAAAGCCGATTTGGATGCAAATGCTGCCATGCAAGCTCAATCCATGATTGTGAGCTCACTCAGAATTCTCGCTCACAGTCCTTCAAGCCACCAATACACTCGAAGCTCGCCCCTTGATGCATCTTTTGCACAAGATGCTGACGCCTCGGCGCTTGAGTCAGTGGTTAGACCCTTTGGCGTTGGGGAGTCGAGCGCCATGATGATTGAGCCGAGCCAACGCGTTTTCAAAATCAGTGCACTCAGTGGTCAAGGCATTGAGGAGTTGTTGCTCGGACTGAACACCTGGGTACATGAGCAGCAGCGAAGTGACAACTGGCATGCCAAGCGAAGTGAGCAGTCATTGGCTTGGTTTTGGGAAAGGGTGGAGAGTGGATTGCGAGAGAGTTTCAGTGCAAACGCTGCCATTCAAGAAGTGTTGCCAGAAACTTTACGCAAGCTTCGTGAGGGACAAGCGCACCCCTCTTTGGCAGCTCGAGCGCTGCTTCAATTGCTCACGAAACAGATCAAGGAGAACCCTTAGATTTCATGAAAATCACGCTACTGATGAAAAAGGAGTCCTCATAGTGATTAAGATATCTTCAGGTGTCCAGTCGAGGATGCGCGTTCGAACTCAAATTTTGCAAGAAGCTGGTCTATAAATTCAAATGATGATTCCTCTCTTTCCTTTGGGCACCACATTGTTTCCTGATGGGTTGTTGCCATTGAAGATCTTCGAGCTCAGGTACTTGGAGATGACTCGAGAGGCCTTTGAGAAAGGTACGCCTTTTGGGGTGGTGAGTCTTGAGCAGGGCTCGGAGGTCCGTGTGCCCGAGCAAGACGTGGTGTTTTCTCCGATTGGTGTCATGGCCCATTTGCTTGACTTTGAAGAAATTGAGCCCAGCTTGTATTTCATACGATGCCAAGGTGGCAAGCGCTTTCAAATCAAGGAAACACAAAAAAAAGCCAACGGCCTTTGGATGGCCGAGGTGCAAGAAATTGAACCCGATGAGCTCACTGCTTTGCCTGTAGAGTTGGAGGAAGCTGCCAACAAGTTGGGTCGTGTCATTGTGTCATTTCAGAATCACGGTGTAAGAGCCAAAGACATGCCTTTTAGTCAACCTTATCGCCTTGATGATTGCGGTTGGGTGGCCAATCGTTGGTGTGAAATGTTGCCATTGAATGCGAGTCAAAAACAGCACTTGCTGGGACAAACCAACCCAAGGTTGCGTTTGGATTTGGTCAGTGAGATTTTGGATGGACTGCAGATCTCCATTCAATTTCCGAACGAATGAATTTGCACCACAAGGTTTTTGCAATTCCTTAATCCACATTCTTCTTTTATTTTGTCTGCTTTTTTGAGGCTTTAACTTATGCCAAATATTGATCAACAACTGTCTCAAAAGAGATTGGCTGCCCACATGGGTGGTGGTGTCAAACGCATTGAGGCTCAACACGCCAAAGGGAAATTGACCGCCAGAGAACGCTTAGAGGTGCTCTTGGACCAAGGCAGTTTTGAAGAGTGGGACATGTTTGTTGAGCACCGCTGCAATGACTTTGACATGCAAGACCAAAGGGTTCCCGGAGATGGTGTGGTCACGGGATACGGCACGATCAACGGGAAATTGGTGTTTGTGTTCAGCCAAGACTTCACCGTCTTTGGCGGTTCTTTGTCCGAGGCGCATGCCGAGAAAATTTGCAAAATCATGGACCAAGCCATGAAAGTTGGAGCACCTGTCATCGGTTTGAACGACTCAGGGGGGGCTCGCATCCAAGAGGGCGTTGCCTCTTTGGGTGGCTATGCTGAGGTTTTTCAGCGCAACGTTCTCGCCTCCGGTGTGGTGCCCCAAATCAGTGTCATCATGGGACCATGTGCTGGAGGAGCGGTTTATTCACCAGCCATGACTGACTTCATCTTCATGGTCAAAGACAGCTCTTACATGTTTGTGACAGGCCCTGAAGTGGTCAAGACTGTGACCCACGAGGACGTGAGTGCACAAGACTTGGGCGGAGCTTTGACCCACACCACCAAAAGCGGTGTGGTCGATCGAGCGTTTGAAGACGATGTGCAAACCTTGCTCATGGTCAGGAAATTGATGGATTATTTGCCCTCCAACAACCGTTCTCCTGTGCCCTTTGTCAAATGCCTTGATCCAGTGAGTCGAACCACCGAGAGTTTGAACGATTTGGTGCCAAGTAATCCCAATCAGCCCTACGACATGCATGAGCTGATTTTTAAAATGGTAGACGACGAAGACTTCTTTGAAATTCAGCCAGAATACGCCAAAAACATCATCGTTGGTTTTGCGCGCATGGGTGGCATGAGTGTGGGCATTGTGGCCAATCAACCACTGGTGTTGGCGGGCTGCTTGGACATCAAGAGTTCAATCAAAGCGGCTCGATTTGTTCGCTTTTGCGATGCATACAGCATCCCGATTGTGACTTTGGTGGATGTGCCCGGCTTCATGCCAGGCACTGCCCAAGAGTACGCAGGAATCATCAAACATGGCGCCAAATTGCTCTATGCATACGCAGAGTGCACCTCTGCAAAAATCACATTGATCACGCGAAAAGCATATGGTGGTGCATACGATGTGATGGCTTCTAAGCACTTGCGTGGTGACGTCAACTTTGCTTGGCCCCAAGCGGAAATTGCGGTGATGGGTGCAAAGGGTGCAGTGGAGATCATTTTCAGAGAAGATAAAAATGATCCTCAAAAGTTGGCCGATCGCGAGGCGCAATACAAGGCTCGCTTTGCAAACCCCTTTGTGGCTGGGGCAAGAGGTTACATTGACGATGTGATCGAGCCCAGCGAAACACGAAGAAGAATCTGTCGCTCCCTCGTCATGCTAAAGGACAAGAAGCTGGAGAACCCATGGCGAAAGCATGGCAACATCCCACTTTGATGGATCTCTTTCAGGCTCGCTTCAGCCTTAACTTTTGAGCTTTTAAGAAAGCGCCAACATGTTCAATAAAATTCTCATTGCCAACCGAGGTGAAATTGCTTGTCGTGTCATCAAAACAGCCAAGCGAATGGGCATCTCCTGTGTAGCCGTTTACTCAGAGGCCGATGCAAATGCACTCCACGTGAGACTTGCAGATGAAGCCTATTTGTTGGGTCCTGCGCCTTCAAAGTCCTCTTACTTGAGAGCTGACAAGATCATCGAAATCGCCAAACTCTCGGGCGCTCAAGCCATCCACCCAGGGTATGGATTCTTGAGTGAAAACGAAGCCTTTGCTCAAAGTGTCGAAGACCATGGTCTGGTCTTCATTGGCCCCAAGGCGGCTTCAATTCGTGCCATGGGTGACAAAATCGCATCCAAGCACCTGGCCAAGCAAGCTCAAGTGAGCACCATTCCTGGCTACAACGAGGTCATTGCCGATGCCAATGAGGCGTTGAAGATCGCCAAAGGAATTGGTTTTCCTGTGATGATCAAGGCCAGTGCTGGGGGAGGGGGTAAAGGGCTTCGAGTGGCCTACAACGATCAACAAACCATTGAAGGCTTTCAAGCTTGTCAAAACGAGGCACGAGCGAGTTTTGGGGATGATCGAATTTTCATTGAGAAATTCATTGAGCAGCCTCGCCACATCGAGATTCAGATTTTGGGGGATGCACACGGTCATGTGATCTATCTCAATGAGAGGGAATGCTCCATTCAGCGCAGGCATCAAAAGGTGATTGAAGAGGCTCCCTCTCCTTTCATCTCGAGCGCCACTCGAAAGGCCATGGGTGAACAAGCGGTTGCCTTGGCCAAAGCGGTCCATTACCAGAGTGCGGGCACTGTTGAATTTGTTGTAGACAAAGATCAGAATTTTTATTTTTTAGAGATGAACACTCGACTCCAAGTCGAGCATCCTGTGACAGAGTGCATCACGGGTTTGGACTTGGTGGAGTGGATGATCAAAGTGGCCGCAGGTGAGGCGATCACCCTCAAACAAGAGGACGTCAAAATCAATGGCTGGGCCATGGAGTGTCGAATCAATGCTGAGGATCCACTGCGTCAATTCTTGCCCTCTATTGGCCGCTTGAGCCGTTTCACTCCCCCCCAAACCACGCTTGAAGCCTCTAGGGTCGACGCTCATCACGGTGTTCGAGTTGACACAGGTGTGAGAGAGGGTGGAGAAATCTCCATGCACTATGACTCCATGATTGCCAAGTTGATCGTGCATGCTCCAGATCGTGAAAGTGCCATTCAAAGCATGAGAGAGGCACTCAACGCTTTTGTGGTCCGAGGTGTACAAAGCAACATTGGATTTCAATTGGCTTTGCTCTCGCACCCAAAGTTTGCCTCAGGAGAATTCAACACGGGTTTTATCGCTGAGCATTTTCCCAACGGATTCACCCAAGACCATCTCACGCACCCCAACCCGAGCTTGATGATGGCTTTGGCTGCTTGTGTGCAAGCTCAACTGGTCCAAAGAAATCTGCCCACCGATGGACATCCCAACTTGGAGAGTGCCGACGCCTCTGTGCGATTTGAAGTTGTGGACATGGACCACAAGTCGGCTGACGGAGCGAGGGCTTCTCACCAAGTGGAGTTCCTCAATTGGATTGGCCTGGGTAAGGTTCAACGCGTCAGGGTTGGATCGCAAGTGTTTGAAATCGAAATCGATCTCTCGCTGCATGAAGGGCTGGTCAAGGGCGTGGTCAACGGTGTGCCATTCATGGCTCAATTCGATCGTGGAGACGCCTCCAACCCAATGGTCAATACATTGACCCAATGGGGTTGCACCCTGCACCACATGGTGTTATCCAACAGACATGCTGAGCTCTACCGCATGATGCCTGTCAAAGAGCCACCTGATTTATCCAAATTTTTGTTGTCTCCAATGCCCGGATTGTTGACGCAGATTTTGGTCAAAGAAGGTCAAAAGGTCATGCCAGGTGAGAGATTGGCGATCATTGAGGCCATGAAGATGGAGAACGTTTTGCTCGCTCACAGTGAGGTTCAAATCAAGTCCATTGCGCCTGCTGTGGGCGAGTCATTGTCGGTCGATCAAATCATCATGGAGTTTGTATGACGCAAGCGACTCGTCCTTTTCGCGTGTTGGGACTGCAACAAATCGCTTTGGGCGGTTTGCACTTGGATGGACTTCACCACTTGTGGGTGAATTTGTTGGGACTCAATCACGTGGGGAATTTCCAAAGTTCGAGCGAGAACGTGGTTGAGGAAATTTGTCACTTGGGCTCTGGCTTGGGTCGAGTTGAGGTTGATTTGATGCGCCCCTTGGTTGAAGACGCCAAGCCTCAGGTTCACGTGCCTGCTTTGAACCACATTGGATTGTGGATTGACGACTTGCACAAAGCGGTGGAGTGGTTGAGTGCGCAAGGTGTTCGGTTTGCACCTGGTGGCATTCGACTTGGTGCTTCAGGCCACGAAATATGTTTCATCCATCCCAAGGGAAACGACCAGTTTCCAAAAGGAGGAGAGGGCGTGCTCATTGAGTTGGTGCAGGCCCCTCAAGCGCTCATTGCCGCGATGAACACAGACTTGTCCAAAGACATCGATTGGTGAGTCGAAATCAATCTCCAAATGATGGGGCACTCAACTGTGATGTGAGCGATCACTTGCGATTTATTCTCGCGCTTTGAGCAAGGCCGCCTTGAGAAGGTCTTGGGCAAGTGACTCTCGGCTTTGATCCTTTTCGCCTTGTTCTGCACCAATGGTGGTGTTTTGGCGCTTGGCTTCAACGTGATTTTTGGGCGCTGAGGAGGCTGGGTTTTGGAGGCGAAGGGTGTGCAAAGCATAGCGGGACTGGGCCCTTTGGGCTTGCTCTGAACTCCAGGCTTTCCAGCCTGTTTCATGCTCAAAGGTGGCCCACTCAAGCTCAATGCAGTCCACCGGACACACGGGCACACACAACTCACAGCCCGTGCATTCGGCCTCGATGATCGTGTGCATGCTCTTGTGTGTCCCAAATATGGCATCGGTTGGACAAGCCTCAAGGCACAACGTGCAGCCAATGCACCAGTTTTCATCGATGAATGCCACTCGCCTAGGTGACTCCAATCCAAACTCGGGATTGAGAGCGGTGGAGCTGACACCTAAAAAATGAGCAATTCTCTCCACCCCTTCTTGGCCACCGGGCGGGCATTGGTTGATGGGGGTGCCCTCCAAGACAATGGCGTTTGCATAGGCTTGGCAGTCCTCAAATCCACAGCGCTTGCACTGTGTCTGAGGAAGCAAGGCGAGCAGCTGTTGAGCCTTAACTTCTTCGTTCATGACTGGTCTGGTGCAGCTTGGGTGTTGCGCTTGAGCATTTCAGCGCTTTTTTTTAGTTCAGCGCTTTTGCGCTTTGGCGACTTTGGTCGCGACTTTTTTGGCAGGTGTCCTTGAAGCACTGGAAGTCAATGTCTTTTGGGGGCTGGATTTTTTGGCAACTGCTTTTGTGGGCGCTTTTGCCACTTTGGACACAACCTTGGAGGCGACTGCAGCGCTGGGTTTTCGAGTGGTTTTGACCGAAACCAATTTGCGCTGATCTTGCTCGTGACTTTGGATGAAGTCTTTGACCGCGGGGTAGACCACCTCTCTCCATCTTCTGCCACTGAAAATGCCGTAGTGTCCTGCTCCCTTGACCTCTAAGTGCTGCATGTTTTTGGCAGCAATGCCCGTGCACAATCCTTGTGCTGCTTTGGTTTGACCGGAACCGGAGATGTCATCGAGTTCACCTTCAACGGTGAACAAAGCGGTGGTTTTGATGTCTTGTGGGCGCACGCGCTCTTTGGCGCCTGAGCTCGATATGACATCCCAAGTGCCTTTGACAAGTTTCATTTCTTGGAAAACCACGTTGATGGTTTCTAAGTAGTAATCAGCATCCATGTCAAGCACAGCGTTGTACTCATCGTAGAACTTTCTGTGATTGTCCGCACTCGAGTTGTCGCCCTTGATGAGGTCTTTGAAGAAATCGTAGTGGCTCTTCAAGTGACGCTCAGGGTTCATGGCCACAAACCCGGTGTGCTGCAAAAAGCCTGGGTAGACCCGTCTGCCCGCACCAGGGAAGTTCATGGGCACTCTGAAGATGACATTGTTTTCAAACCAACTGTGACTCTTGTTGAGCGCCAAGTTGTTGACTGCGGTTGGTGACTTGGAGGCATCGATGGGGCCTCCCATCATGGTCATGGTGATGGGGGTCTTCAAGCCTCTGGAAGCCATCAAGGAGACGGCTGCCAAAACAGGAACGGTGGGTTGGCACACGCTGATGACGTGGCAGTTACCGTAAATGCTTTGGATGTGGCTTAAAAACTCTTCAATGTAATTGACGTAATCGTCCAAATGGAATTCGCCTTCGCTCAAAGGAACGTTTCTGGCATTTTTCCAGTCGGTGATGTAGACCTTGTGGTCTACCAAGAGGCTGTTGACGGTGTCTCTCAAAAGCGTTGAGTAGTGGCCTGACAAGGGTGCCACCAATAGAACCACGGGTTGCTGCTTGAGCGTGCCCAAGGTTTTGATGTCGCTCGTGTATCGCTTGAAACGCAGCAGTTCACAAAAAGGTTTGTTGATCTCCACCCTTTCGTGAATGGCCACTTCCACGCCTTCAATTTCAACGCAATTGATACCAAACTGGGGCTTTTCGTAGTCTTTACCAAGGCGGTAAATCAAATCATAAGTGGCGGATATTCTGTGAGCCAAAGCGGTTTGAGACAATGGCGAGATGGGGTTGTTGAACAACTTGGCTGCGGCTTGAGCAAATTCGGCGAAAGGCTCCATGATGGAGCGTTGTGACTCATAAATTTGATAAAGCATGTCCGAAATTCCTTGATGACCCAAAAACAGCTAGAAATATAGCAGTTTGGAACCCTTAAAATTGGAGTCCAGCACCCAATTAAGGTCAATCTCAGGATTAAATTGACACAAATCCTTCTTAATTGCGTTGATCAAGCCCATTGAACTGATCCGATTTGCAGCAAAGCACACCATGAACGCAATTTTTGCCGAGAACTTTCCTCCCAATCTTCCCCAAAACAGAGACAAACAGCCTGTTTTGTTCGTCGGTCATGGGAGTCCATCCAACATCATTGGTGAAAACATTTTTCGCCACACCTTGGAGTGCTTGGGGGAGTATTGGGGCGAGGGCAAGGCGTTCAAGACCCCAGCGCTGATTTTGTGCATTTCAGCCCATTGGTGTACCCATGGATCGACTTTGACCGCCATGCAAAACCCCAAGACAATCCACGACTTTGGTGGGTATTCAAAGGAGATGTTTTCCCAGCAATACAGCGCACCAGGCAGTCCCGAGTGGGCTGCCAAATTGTCCGCTTTGCTCAAGAGCGCGCAAAGCGGTGAGCCTCTTGCCCTAGATGCATCTGAATGGGGCTTTGATCACGGTAATTGGGCAGTTTTGAAGCCCATGTTCCCCAAAGCCTTGGTCCCAGTGATTCAATTGAGTTTAGATGTTCGTTCCAATTTGACGCAGCACTTGAGCTTGGGCCAGCAGTTGGGAGTCTTGCGCGAGCAAGGTGTGTTGATCGTTGCCAGCGGCAACATAGTCCACAACTTGGGTGCCTCTGCACGGCACGCAGGAGATGAAGAGGCGCATCCTTGGGCCAAAGCCTTTGACACCTGGGTGTCTGAGCAAGTTGAGGCCAGAGACTTGAAAGCCTTGTGCATGGAGGGTGTCTCTGGCGAGGTGCTGGACTTGATCAGGATTTCACACCCCAGCATTGATCATTACATACCGCTTTTGTATGCCATGGGCGCTAGCACCTCAGAGGACAAAATGAGCTACTTCAACGATCGATTTCAATGGGCCTCAGTGTCCATGAGGTCCATGCTTTGGCATTGAATGTGTTTTCATCAATGCTCACCTCATTGAGGGCCAACACGCTCTTGGCGTTTAACCGATGAGCGTGTAGGCCTACTTTGGGTCAAGGAGGGAATCAAAGAACCTTGGCAATGCTTTCGCAAACGTGGTCGATATTGTGAGCGTTCAGTGCGGCCACACACATGCGGCCTGTGTCGGTGCCGTAAACCCCAAATTCTTGGCGCAAACGAACCATTTGGTCCTTGTTGAGACCTGAGTAGCTGAACATGCCCACTTGAGTGGTGATGAAGCTCATGTCAGCTTTGACGCCAGCTTTTTGAAGTCCATCCACCAAGAGTTGACGCATTTGTTTGATGCGCACTCTCATGTGACCCAACTCCTCTTCCCAAAGTGCTCTGAGTGTGGGGTTGCCTAAAACGGCAGCCACCACTGCACCGCCATGAATTGGGGGGTTTGAGTAGTTGGTACGAATCATGATCTTCAATTGTGAAAGAACACGCTGGGCCTCTTCCTTGTTTTCGCATAGGACTGATAAAGCGCCCACACGCTCTCCATACAGGCTAAAGCTCTTGGAGAAAGAAGTGGATACCAAGAACATCAAGCCAGCTTTGACAAATTTACCCACCACAGCGCCGTCTTCCTCAATGCCTTGTCCAAAACCTTGGTAGGCCATGTCAAGAAAGGGTGTGAGGGCGTGAGCTTTGATCACTTCAATGACTTGATCCCATTGGCTGGGCGTGATGTCATATCCAGTGGGGTTGTGGCAGCAAGCGTGAAGAATCACGATGGTGCCGGGCTTGGCCGCTTTGAGGCTTTCAAGCATCCCAGCAAAATCCACACCTTTTCGCTCGGCGTTGTAATAGGTGTAGGTGTTGACCTCAAAGCCAGCTTGGGTAAACAAGGCTTTGTGGTTCTCCCAGCTTGGGTCACTGATCATCACGGTTGCGTTGGGCAACAGCTTCTTTAAAAAGTCCGCACCAATTTTGAGTCCACCAGTGCCACCAATGCCTTGAACGGTGGCGACACGCTCGCTCTTGAGCGGTTCTGAATCCATCCCAAACACCAATCCTTTGACGGCCTGGTCGTAGGCTGCAATGCCATCGATGGGCAGATAGCCCCTGGCTGTGGGGGTGGACATGAGCTGTTTTTCAGCTTGTTGAACGCAATCGAGGAGTGGCAATTTACCGTTTTCATCAAAATAAACGCCAACTCCCAAATTAACCTTTTTGGGGTGTTTGTCTTGAGCGAATTGCTCATTAAGTCCTAATATGGGATCTCTGGGCGCCATTTCGACGGCGGTAAAGAGTGACATCTTTGATTCCTTGGTTGGGGGCTATTGAAAACCGATTGAATGAGAATGCCCTTTTTGCGTTAGGCTATAGGGTTGCCATTGGATTTTATCCGAATCCCCTCAAGGATCTGGACGTCTTCAATGGATGAGCTGCACAGTAATAAAAATCGAGATCAAACATGACCCGTGTCGTTGAGCTAGAAGAGCACCAAAAAGAGGGAACCTTTGTCAGTTTCCCCAACTCTCCTTTTGAGTTGTATCAGCCCTATGCGCCAGCAGGCGATCAGCCTCAAGCGATTGAAAAACTGGTTGAAGGTTTGCGCGATGGAGAGGCTTTTCAAACGCTCTTGGGGGTGACTGGCTCGGGCAAGACCTTCACCATGGCCAACGTGATTGCCCAAATGGGTAGGCCCGCGATAATTTTTGCCCCCAATAAAACCTTGGCCGCACAGTTGTACAGCGAATTCAGAGAATTCTTTCCTAAAAATGCGGTGGAATATTTCGTGAGTTATTACGACTATTACCAACCAGAGGCTTACGTTCCACAGCGAGACTTGTTCATTGAAAAAGACAGCGCGATCAATGAGCACATTGAGCAGATGCGTTTGTCTTGCACGAAAAGCATTTTGGAGAGACGCGATGTCATTGTGGTGGCCACTGTCTCAGCCATTTACGGCATTGGTGAGCCAGAGAGTTATCACCAAATGGTCATGACCACAAGGGTGGGAGATAAAGTCTCTCAGCGCGATTTGATTGCGCAGCTCGTGCGCATGCAGTACGCAAGAAACGATCAGGACTTCTCACGCGGGTGTTTTCGCGTCAGGGGAGACACGATTGATGTGTTTCCAGCGGAGCACAGCGAGCTTGCGATTCGCTTGGAGTTGTTCGATGACGAGCTTGATAGTCTGCAACTCTTTGATCCTTTAACTGGGCGTGTCAAGCAAAAAATACCTCGCTTCACGATTTACCCCTCCAGTCATTATGTGACACCCAGGGACCGTGTGGTGGCCGCTGTGGAGAGCATCAAAGTTGAACTCAGAGAGCGCGTTAAATTTCTCCTGGGGGAAGGCAAATTGGTTGAGGCTCAGCGTTTGGAGCAAAGAACGCGTTTTGATTTGGAGATGCTCACCGAAGTTGGGCACTGCAAGGGCATTGAGAATTACACGCGCCATCTCTCTGGTGCCCAGCCTGGTGATCCTCCAAGCACACTCACTGACTATTTACCCAAGGACGCATTGATGTTCTTGGACGAGAGCCACGTTTTGATGGGGCAGTTTGGCGGCATGTACAACGGGGACCGTGCTCGCAAGACCACCTTGGTTGAATATGGATTCAGACTTCCCAGTGCATTGGACAATCGACCCTTGAAACTTGAGGAGTTTGAAAAGCGAATGCGCCAAGTCGTGTTTGTCTCGGCCACTCCCGCAGATTATGAAAACACCCATGCAGGTCAGGTGGTTGAGCAATTGGTCAGGCCCACTGGCCTTGTTGATCCTTTGGTGGAAGTTCGTCCAGCGACTCATCAAGTGGATGATGTGCTGCAAGAAATTCGCATTCGAGTTGAAAAATCCGAGCGAGTGCTCATCACGACCTTGACCAAACGCATGGCGGAGCAATTGACCGACTACCTGTCTGACAATGGTGTTAAGGTTCGCTATTTACACAGCGACATTGACACCGTGGAGCGAGTCGAGATTCTTCGTGATTTGCGCTTGGGCGCCTTTGATGTATTGGTTGGAATCAACTTGCTCAGAGAGGGCATTGATTTGCCTGAAGTCTCTTTGGTGGCTATTTTGGATGCGGACAAAGAAGGTTTCTTGCGTTCTGAGCGCAGTTTGATTCAAACCATTGGACGTGCGGCCAGGAATCAAAACGGCTGTGCCATCTTGTATGCCGACGTGATGACCAAATCGATGGACAAAGCCATTGGTGAGACAAAAAGACGACGCGAGCGACAAATCAAACACAATTTGGAGCACGGCATCACCCCCAAATCGGTGGTCAAACGCGTGAGGGATTTGATTGACGGTGTTTACAGCGAAAAAGCGGGCAAGGAGTTTGAGCGCCTTGAGATGCAACGCATCCAGGTCGAGGACATGAGTGAGAAAGACATCTCAAGAGAAATCAAGCGACTTGAAAAACTCATGATTGAACACGCCAAAAACCTCGATTTTGAACGAGCCGCTCAAATCCGCGATCAACTCACCAACCTCAGAGCCCAGGTCTTTGGCGGACCAGAGCGCGACAATGTGGTTCCCATATTGAGCAAAGCCTCTTGATTTTTAAAGATTGAGGCTTGGTTTTTAAGGGTTTACCCTTATCTATTAGGGGCTCCAATGACCTGGATGTCCTTGGTGACAAGAGGCCATTGGCTGATTACCCGAGCAAATTGATTGGGTTTATGCTATACTTGACTTAATCAGTCGACAAAGGGTTCGAACCTCTTTGTTCATTCATCAACCGGATCCCAAAAGGAGCTTGTTAGCATGCGTCTCACCACCAAAGGCCGCTTTGCGGTCACTGCCATGATTGATTTGGCCTTGCGTCAAAACACGGGCCCCGTGACTTTGGCTGCCATCAGCCAGCGCCAACAAATTTCTCTGTCCTATTTGGAGCAGCTTTTTGGGAAATTGCGTCGCCACGACTTGGTTGAGTCTACGCGTGGACCTGGAGGTGGGTACACCTTGGGTAGAAAGCCTCAAGACATCACGGTTGCAGACATCATTGTTTCGGTCGACGAGCCCATTGATGCCACACATTGTTCTGGCAAAGAAAATTGCTTGGGTGAGGGCGGACGTTGCATGACGCATGAGCTGTGGTCCTCATTGAATCAAAAAATGGTTGAGTTTTTGGACTCGGTGACTTTGCAGAAATTGGTTCAAGACCAATTGGAGAAGGGTGTTCATATTGAGGACAAGCCCAACATGAGGCGCGCCATCTCTGCCACTCCAGTTTTAAAACCCATGCGAGTGAACGCACCCAATTCGGTGTTTGCTCTGGGCAACGTGTTCGCTAAAAACTGAGCGCATCCATTCTTCTGCCCCCAAGCATTGATTGCGGGTTTGTTTTGAATTTAAACCATTAATTATTCGGATTCGATTCTCATGACACCTCATTTCCCCATTTACATGGATTACGGCGCGACCAACCCGGTTGATCCTCGTGTGGCGCAAGCCATGATCCCTTGGCTGACCGAGCACTTTGGAAACGCTGCATCGCGCTCACACGCTTGGGGCTGGGAGGCTGAGGAGGCCGTGGAGAAAGCGCGTCAACATGTTGCTGCATTGATTGGTGCCGACCCACGGGAGATCGTTTGGACGAGTGGAGCCACCGAATCCAACAATTTGGCATTGAAGGGTGCTGCGCACTTTTATCAGTCCAAGGGCAAGCATCTGATCACGGTCAAGACCGAGCACAAAGCGGTGTTGGACACCATGCGAGAGCTCGAGCGTCAAGGCTTTGAAGTCACTTACCTTGACGTTCAAGCCGATGGTTTGCTTGACCTGGATGTGTTCCGCGCAGCGATTCGCCCCGACACCATCTTGGCCAGCGTGATGTTTGTGAACAATGAAATTGGTGTCATACAAGACATGACCGCTTTGGGTAACATTTGTCGTGAAAAGGGCGTTTTGTTCCACGTTGATGCTGCTCAAGCAACGGGAAAGGTTGAGATCGACCTGACGACTTTGCCCATTGATTTGATGAGTTTGGCTTCACACAAAACCTACGGCCCCAAGGGTATTGGTGCACTTTATGTGCGTCGCAAGCCGCGTGTTCGCCTTGAGGCGCAAATTCATGGCGGTGGTCATGAGCGTGGCATGAGAAGCGGCACTTTGCCTACGCATCAGTGCGTTGGCATGGGAGAGGCATTCCGTTTGGCAAAATTGGAGATGGCCCAAGACAATGCGAAGGCTTTGGCACTTCACAAAAGACTTTTGGCTGGACTCACCGACATGGAGCAAGTGTTCATCAACGGGCACTTGGAGCGCCGTGTACCCCACAATTTGAACATCAGTTTTAATTTTGTAGAGGGTGAGTCATTGATCATGGGCATCAAAGGCTTGGCCGTGTCGTCTGGCTCAGCTTGTACCTCTGCCTCGCTTGAGCCCAGCTACGTGTTGCGTGCTTTGGGCCGCAGCGACGAGTTGGCTCACAGCAGTTTGCGCATCACACTGGGTCGTTTCTCCACAGAGCAAGAGATTGATTTTGCCATTGAGACGATTCGCTTGAATGTGAATAAATTAAGAGAACTCAGCCCATTGTGGGAGATGTACCAAGACGGAGTGGACATCAGTTCCATTCAGTGGGCAGAACATTGAAAATTGATTTTGGAGTATAGACATGGCTTACAGCGAAAAAGTGATTGATCATTACGAAAACCCCCGCAACGTGGGCTCCTTTGACAAGGGAGATGATTCAGTTGGAACGGGCATGGTTGGCGCTCCTGCATGCGGAGACGTGATGAAGTTGCAAATCAAAGTCAATCCACAAACGGGTGTGATTGAAGATGCAAGATTCAAGACGTACGGATGCGGATCTGCCATTGCCTCCTCCTCACTTGTGACCGAGTGGGTCAAGGGCAAGACGCTGGATCAAGCCGCTGCATTGAAGAACAGCGAAATCGCTCAAGAATTGGCTTTGCCACCCGTTAAGATTCACTGCTCCATTTTGGCTGAAGATGCCATCAAGGCTGCAGTTGAAGACTACAAGAAAAAACACGTTGTCAGTGCTTGAACTGATGACCTTTGAGCCAAAACACAACCGACAACAGTATTCATCATGGCCGTTACACTGACTCCTTCCGCCGCAAATCATGTCACCCGTTATCTCAAAAAAAGAGGCAAAGGTGTGGGTGTTCGCCTTGGAGTGAAAACCACTGGATGCTCTGGTTTGGCTTATCAGCTTGAATATGTGGATGAGTTGACCCCTGAGGACGTTGTCTTTGAGGAGCTTGGTGTGAAAGTTTTGGTGGACCCTAAAAGTTTGGCCTACATCGATGGAACTCAATTGGACTTTGTCAAAGAAGGTTTGAACGAGGGTTTTCGATTCAACAACCCCAACGAGCGTGATCGATGCGGGTGCGGTGAATCTTTCAGGGTTTAGAGAAGAGCTCTGATTTGGAACAAGCTGCAGGTGCCAATCGCACCAACAATCCTTTGCATCAAGATGATTTTGCGCTTTTTCACTTGGAGCGCAAATTTGATTTGGACACTGCGGCATTGGATGAGAGATGGAAAGCCATGCAGCGCTTGTCGCATCCTGATAAGTTTGCCACCCAAAGTGCTGCCGAGCAACGCGTCGCGCTGCAGTGGTCAACTCGAATCAATGAAGCTTACCGCAGGTTGAAAAATCCATTGAGTCGTGCCCTTTACCTGAGCGAATTGTTGGGGCTGAACGTTCAGTTGCAAACCCAAACTCGAATGCCAGAGGATTTTTTGCTCAAACAAATGTCTTGGCATGAATCGCTAGATGAAGCTCAAGAGCTCAGTCAAGTTGAAGAGTTGTCTCAGCAAGTACTGCAAGCCATTGAGGTTGAGATGAGTCAGTGTGAAAAGATGTTGAGCCCTGGATCAAATTTGGATTCAGAGCGTTTGGGCGAGAGCTTGAGGGCATGGGTTTTCATGGATCGTTTTTTGGAGAGCGTGAAGTCTCGCGCATCTTTGCTCCAAACGCGTTCCTGAGAAGTGTTTTTTTAGGACACAAGGACTGTTAGTTCCGAGAGGTCACTTTATCGTTTTGTGCAGTGAAGATACCCATGAGGTTGAACATTGTCAGCATGGGTTGAATTTTAAAAATGGCTTTATTACAAATTTCAGAACCAGGACAAGCGCCTGATCCTCATCAGCGCCGAATCGCAATCGGCATTGATCTGGGCACCACACACTCATTGGTGGCTTGCGTTAGAAACGGTTTTTCTGAGTGCTTGCCTGACTTGGATGGAGAGGTCATCTTGCCCTCTGTGGTGAGGTATTTGGACAAGGGTCGAAGAGAAATTGGACGCAAGGCATTGGAATCACAAAATTCCGACCCTAAAAATACGGTCGTCTCTGTCAAAAGACTCATGGGTAGGGCCCTTGGTGACATCGCCAATGCTGAAAAACTCCCCTTTGAATTGCTCGATACCCCTGGAATGGTTTGCATTCAGACCTTGGAGGGCCCCAAAACACCTGTTCAAGTGAGTGCTGAAATTTTGGCCACCTTGAGGCAGCGTGCAGAGGAAACTTTTGAAGATGAAGATCTCTTTGGTGCTGTGATCACCGTACCCGCTTATTTTGATGACGCACAGCGTCAAGCCACCAAAGATGCGGCTCAGATGGCGGGTATTCATGTGCTCAGGCTCATCAACGAACCTACAGCCGCTGCCATTGCCTACGGACTTGATCGTTCAAGTGAGGGGGTATATGCGATTTACGACTTGGGTGGAGGCACATTTGATGTGTCCATCCTTCGATTGACCAAAGGCGTTTTTGAGGTTCTCGCAACCGGTGGTGACTCTGCTTTGGGTGGGGATGACTACGATCAAGCATTGGAGCAACTCATACTGCAGAGGTCTCATCTTGAATTGGTCCACGCGCAGGACAAGTCAAAAATGCGTCAAGCCGCAAGAAAAGCCAAGGAGGCTTTGAGTGCTGCTGAGAAAGTGGATTTTGAGCTAACGCTATCTGTTGGTCAAATCAAACTGCAATTGACAAAGACTGATTTTGAACAGTGTTCAAGCGCCTTGACGGCAAGAACTCTTAATAGTGTTGATCAAGCCCTCAAAGATGCAGGAATGGGCGTTGCTGACATCAAAGGTGTGGTGATGGTGGGCGGATCCACTCGCATGCCTCAAATCCTAGAAGCAGTGAGACAGAGGTTTTCTCAAGAACCATTGATCGATTTGAATCCAGATGAGGTTGTCGCGCTTGGTGCAGCCATTCAGGCCAATCAACTCGCTGGAAACAATCCTGATGGTGAATTGCTTTTGCTGGATGTCATTCCATTGTCTTTGGGTCTAGAGACCATGGGTGGATTGGTCGAGCGCATAGTGCCCAGAAATCAGACCATTCCAGTGGCAATGGCTCAGGATTTCACAACCTATCAAGATGGCCAAACCGCTTTGGCACTTCATGTGGTTCAAGGCGAAAGAGATTTGGTGCAGGACTGCAGGAGCCTGGCTCGCTTTGAGTTGCGAGGCATCCCGCCTATGGCAGCTGGCGCAGCTCGCATCCGAGTGACTTTTACCGTTGATGCCGATGGTTTATTGAGTGTCAGTGCAATTGAGACGGGTTCAGGGGTTCAAGCCAGCATTGAGGTCAAACCCAGCTACGGTTTGAGTGATGAGCAAATCACTCAAATGCTCAAAGAGGGTTTTGAAACGGCTCAGCAAGACATGAAAGCCCGAGCATTGGTTCAGGCTCGTGTGGATGCACAGCGATTGATCATCTCCACCGAGAGTGCACTCAAAGTCGATGGACATCTCTTGAGCTCAGAGGAGTTGACTCAAATTGGTAAACTCATGGATGTGTTGCGTGAACAAATTAAATCAGACAACGCCGCATCGATTGAGGCTGCGGTTTCTGATTTGTCAAACGGAACTGAGCACTTTGCTGCTGAGAGAATGAATCACAGCATACAGATGGCTCTATCTGGTCAAAACATCGAGAACATCTAATGACGTTGATTAAAATTTTGCCCCACGCTGAATATTGCCCTGAGGGCATTGAGTTTCAAGCGCTACCTGGCGACTCTTTGTGTGAAGCCATGCTTGATCACCGTGTTAATATTGAACACGCATGCGAGATGAGTTGTGCATGCACAACTTGCCATGTGGTGGTGAAACAAGGGTATGACTCACTTGGTGAGCTCGATGAGCTAGAGGAGGATTTGCTTGACCAAGCATGGGGTCTGACTCCAACCTCTCGGTTGAGTTGCCAAGTCAAAGTCGGCAGTGTCCCGTTGGTCATTGAGATCCCAAAATACACCATCAACCACGCCAAAGAGAATCATTGATTCTTAGAGGATAACTCTTTTTTGATTTAGATTTTTGATTTCCCAATGCGCCAAGTTGTACTAGACACTGAGACCACTGGACTGTCGGCTGACAATGGAGACCGTGTCATCGAAATTGGTTGTGTTGAGTTGTTCAATAGAAAGCTCACTGGCCAGCATCTCCATCTCTATCTAAACCCTGATCGCGATAGCCATGAGGAGGCGTTAAAAGTTCACGGTATCAGCAATGAATTTTTAAAAGATAAACCGCGCTTTGAAGAAGTGGTGGATGAGTTTTTGAACTTTGTCATGGATAGTGAATTGATCATTCACAATGCGCCCTTTGACGTTGGCTTTTTGAACAAAGAACTTGAAAGAGTAAATAGGCCGCCCCTTAAAAAGCACGTTTTGTCTGTGGTTGACACATTGTCCATGGCCAAGGAAATGTACCCCGGAAAGCGCAACTCTTTGGATGCCTTGTGTGACCGCTTGGAGGTGGACAATTCATCTAGAACTCTACATGGCGCCTTGTTGGATGCTGAGTTACTGGCAGAAGTCTATGTCAATATGACCAGAGGCCAGGATGCATTGTTGATTGAAGAGGATGCTCGCGACGATTCTGGACATCAAATCAAAACGATGGATCTGACACAGTTTGATTTGCCCGTGATCATGGCAACCAACGAAGAACTTTTAAAACATGAAGATGTTTTGACTCAACTGATGAAGTCTAGTCAGGGTAAAAGCATCTGGAAGCCTGCCTCACAAGCATAGAGGCTTGGGTTATAATATTTGTGCAGGGCGATTAACTCAGCGGTAGAGTGCCACCTTCACACTGCGTAACTACGCTTTTTTGTGTGTAAACAAAAATCTC